>ERZ795046.8-NODE-8-length-270323-cov-7.785235_pt1 | contig 270323 bp, 213 predicted proteins | sample MGYA00375130_ERZ795046 | MGnify/ENA primary metagenome ERZ795046 (study PRJEB30175, sample SAMN05720202) | activated sludge metagenome | isolation source: anaerobic digester from wastewater treatment plant | place: Japan | collected 2015-05-15 ... | reverse complement strand
GAGGACTGAGGACTGAGTATGGCGAAAATCGAACGATTCGAGGATTTGATTGCTTGGCAGAAGGCAAGGGAACTGACGCGAGCTATCTATGAGGCGACGCGGCAAGGATCGTTCGCCAAAGATTATGGGCTTAGCGGTCAGATTCAGCGCGCCGCCGTTTCCATCATGTCCAACATCGCCGAAGGCTTCGAGCGTGGTGGTTGTGGTGAGTTCCACCAGTTTCTTTCAACCGCGAAGGCTTCCTGCGCCGAAGTGCGTTCGCAACTGTATGTGGCGCTTGATGTCGGGTATCTTGATCAAGCGAGTTTCGGTCGATTGATGGAGCAGGCCGAAGAACTTGCTCGCATTCTTGGTGGATTGCGAGCAGCTGTGGACAAACAACGGAGGGATGGAGGGAAATGAATCGATTGCCTCAGTCCTCATCGCTCAGTCCTCAATCCTTTTCCGAAGGAGACTGGGTTCTTGTGCGTCCCCAACAGATGTTGGGCAAGGTTATCGAAAAGTCGGCTCTTTGGGGGAATAGTTCTTTTCGTATTTGGCTCCCGTCGAGTGATTCGATCATTCGCGTTGATGCTTCCGCTCTTTCACCTGCTCAGTCCTCGTACGGGTATCTGAAAGACATGCGGGCTCGTCCGATTTTGGTTGCGATTCTTGTGAGTTGGGGTGTGGCTTTTTTTGAATTCTGCCTGCAGGTTCCTGCAAACTGGCTCGGGAGTCATTATTTTTCACTCCCTCAGCTGAAAGTCATTCAAGAAGTGGTGACCATGCTGGTTTTCGCGTTGTTTTGTGTTTTTTACATGAAGCAAAAGCTTTCATGGGATTATTTTTGGGCTAGCCCGTATCTTGTTGCCGCTGCTTTTTTTATGTTTCGTCAAATGGCTTCCAGCTCATGATTACAGAAGTGGGCTAAAACAGGTGTCGCAGAAATCCTTGGGTGGAAATGTGTAGTTTCCCACACAAACAGGGTATTCTGCGTGTCAATACCTTTTTACCATGACTGTAAATCTCAAAGGCAACGTACGCTATGACGGTACAAATTTCTCTGGTTGGCAAGTCCAGCCTCATGTCCGGACTGTGCAAGGCGAACTGGAACGCTGTCTAACTCAAATCGCCGGGCAGAACATCCGCGTCGTTGGGGCATCCAGGACAGACGCGGGGGTACATGCGCTCCAACAGGTCTTTTCCTTTCGTTGGCCCAGCACGAAACCCTATGCTACTCTCCCCCGCTCTTTGTCAAGTATGTTGGCGCCTGAAATCAATGTGTTTGGAGTAGAGCAGGTGGATGACAATTTTCACGCTCGGTTTTCCGCAAAAAAGAAACGCTATGTGTATTCGCTCGTTCAACGATGCACGATTGACCCATTTCTTGCGCGATATGCATGGCATATCCCTTGGGATTTAGACAGGGGCCTACTTCAGAAGTTGACCGAAAAACTCTGTGGGACGCGGGACTTTTCTGGCTTTCAAAGTGCTGGTTCACCAAGTGGGTCTACCGTGCGCACCTTGTATCGAGTTGAGGTATCTGATGGCTGTGCGATAAGTCCATTTGACGTGAAAGACGCGTGGCAGATCGTTTTTGAGGGGGACGGTTTTCTGTATCACATGGTGCGGAATATTGTGGGGACGTTGGTTGAAATTGCACGAGGCAAACGAACGGAGTCTTGGCTGGAGGAACGGTTAGAATCTTCAGGACCGTTTGTTGGATTGACCGCGCCCGCTCATGGTCTGACGCTGGTCTCTGTTAGTTATTAGGGCTTCAAAAGGAAATGCGCCATGGCTACTCCCACGGCGCACTCTCAGGGGGTGATCGACCTTGCCGTTTCTTTGGCGCCTGGGCGGTGGGACGTCTCCGCCCACGGAAGCGGCAAGTTCGAAAAATTTGACCTCCGTGTCATGCCCGCCTTGACATCCTTGTCTTGGCTTACCACTGGTATTTATCGACAAAACGCCAAAAAACTTGAGTGCTGTTACTCTTGGCTGAAAAAGAGAAACGCCACAAACACCGGTTGGGTTGTGGCGAACTCTTGGAGGGTAGCTTGAGACCTTTTGGATTGTCGCAGCGTTGGGACGGACGCTACAACGTTGGGACGGTCAAGCTTTACTGGGACCGACTTCCTTGTCGTTTTGCCTCGACCTCCTTGTCTTGGCTCTGAAAAGATTATCGGCAGAATCGACGAAAACTTGAGACGTGGATGGGGCGCGCTGTTAGAACAGTTCTGGCTGGTCCAATGAAACGGGTTTACTTTGCAAGTGCCTATAAGCCAGATCGGTCGCGACGCGTCCTTGCGGTGTTCGTTTCAACAAGCCGAGTTGGATAAGGAAAGGTTCGTGCACTTCCTCGATGGTGTCGGGTTCCTCACCTACAGCAACGGCCAGTGAGCCCAAACCGACCGGTCCCCCATTGAATTTTTCTATTACTGTGGACAGAATGAGTCTGTCCATGTCGTCAAGTCCAAGCCCGTCGATCCGTAACATGGCAAGAGCTGCAGCTGCCATGTCGCGGGTGATGACACCGTCGCCTTTCACCTGCACGTAATCGCGAACTCTCCGGAGTAACCGGTTTGCAATTCGTGCAGTACCTCGAGAGCGGGATGCAATTTCGATGGCTCCTTCTGGGTCGATTTGTACTCCCAAAATTCGTGCACTTCGTAACACAATGATTTTCAGTTCTTCTGGCGTGTAAAACTCAAAACGGCAGACGTCGCCAAACCGTGCCCGCAATGGCGGCGTGAGGAGTCCGGCACGGGTAGTTGCCCCTATCAGCGTAAATGGCTTCAACCCGATTTTGATGGAACGTGCCGTTGGTCCTTTGCCCAGCATAATGTCTACTTCGAAATCTTCCATTGCGGCGTATAGTGTTTCTTCAACGGCGTGGTTCAGGCGATGGATCTCGTCTATGAACAGGATGTCAAATTCTTCCAAGCTTGTCAGAATGGCGCTCAAATCGGCTTGACGTTCCACCACGGGACCTGACGTGGATTTCATGTCCACCCCCATTTCGTTGGCGAGGATTCGCGCGAGGGTAGTTTTTCCAAGCCCAGGGGGACCCGCCAGTAACAAATGGTCCAAAGGTTCTCCGCGCCCCTTTGCAGCAGCGATCGCAATCCGTAATTTTTCTTTTATCGGCTCCTGACCAGGAAATTCATCCAGGCGTTGGGGCCGAATTTGTTCTTCGTATTGTGTTTCATCGGCTGTGGGCGTGGCTCGTATGATGTCATTCTTTAGCGACATTTATTTAACCTTCGCAAGAGACCGCAGCGCCATACGAATTAACTCTTCTACGGGGGCGTCTTTCCCGAGTTTTTCGCGTGCGTATGTTGCCGCCTTTCTGGCTTCAGGGGTTGTGCACCCTAGCGCGCAAAGGGCTTCCAGAACTTCATCTTGGTCTCCCCCATGCTCGGCACTTTCCTGGAGAATTGCGCTCAATTCGGCATCTTGTCCCAGTTTAGCTTTCATTTCGAGTATGATCCGTTGAGCGCCTTTTTTCCCGATTCCACTGATTCTTGTCAAAGCGGTGACGTCGTTTTCAGAAACGGCTCTGCCAAACTCTTGCACGGACATCGCCGACAACACCGATAGGGCTACTTTAGGTCCTACGCCATTAATTGAAAGTAACGTTGAGAACAGAGTGCGCTCGTCTTCGCTCAGAAAGCCATAGATTTGAAAGATGTCTTCGCGAATGTGGCAGTAGGTTAACAGTTTGGTTGTCCCCCCCACATGTAGTCTTTTTAAGGCACGGTCGGGGACGCAAACTAAATAGCCCACGCCGTTGACGTCAATTTCAACTAGCCCTGGGGCAATTCGATCAACTATACCGCGCAAAAAAGCAAACATAGCATCTTTGATCGTACCTGGAACGACCGGATTTTTCCAAATTGAAAGACTAGTTTCTCCCACTTAGGATAGTGCTTCAGTATGCACAAAAGAAAAAAAAGAATTCCTGTTCGTCGTTTTACTAGGTTTTGGCCGCTTGTTGGTTGCATCCTCGCGTTGTCTATTTTGTTTCTTTCGCTCCATCCTGACAAGGGGCAGTCAATCCCTCATAACACGAAACATCTTGGTGCAGTAGTGAAGGCATTCCCGCGTTTTCTTCGGACATTTATTCGGTTAAAGTTTTCTGCTTTGACGCCCGAGAAAGAGCAGCTTACCCTTGATTCTTCTAAGAATATAAACGTCTACTTTGCGCCATGTGAACCTGACGACAAAAACGGACTAAAGAGCGTGTTGGAGCATTTGTTGCTTGGAGCGCGTCGTTCCATTTATTGTGCCGTATACGATTTGGAAGACTCCGATATTGCCGAAATCCTTATTAACAAACACAAAGCAGGCACCCTTGTTCGGATCGTCTCAGATGGAGATTATTTCAAACGGGAAGCCGTCCGGACTTGTATGAAGGCTGGAATACCCGTGGTTTTTGATACTCGCCAGGCTTTCATGCACGACAAGTTCTGTGTTGTAGATGACGAATATGTTTGGACAGGTTCTACGAATTTCACAAGAAATTGTTTTTATCATAATGACAACAATAGTGTCTTGATAAAATCGCCGATGTTGGCGAGCGACTACATATTGGAATTTGATGAAATGTTTTTTGATGCAAAATTTGGACCTCGTTCACCCTGCAACACGTCAGGTAAGATTGTCACGTTCCAAGACGCCGCCGTTCGTTGTTATTTCGCGCCGGAAGATAAAATAGAGGACAAGATTGCCTCGGAGATTCGCAAGACCGACAAGGCAATATGGGTGATGGCATTCTCCTTCACGTCATACGACCTGGCAAATGAATTGGGTAGGCTTTCCCAACGTGGCGTGGATGTTCAGGTGCTCCTGGAAAAAAGGAACGCCGCTACGAACGAGAGTAAAGACAGATACCTAATTTCGAAAGGTGCAAAGGTCTATTATGATGGTAATCCCGATTCCATGCATCACAAAGTGATGGTACTTGATTCAGTAAAAGTGGTAACAGGTAGCTACAATTTTTCGCGTGCCGCTGAGAAGGAAAACGATGAAAATGTTCTTATTATAGAATCCAGCCAGGTGGCGCAGAAGTATGTTGAAGAGTTTCATCGTCTAATTCGAAGCGCAAAGATTGTTAGGGAAAACAATTGAAGTCTTTTTCGAGTTTCACAGGGAGAATCAAGTCATGAAACAGCAAATCAGCAGGCGGTGTTTCTTGTCGTGTTCCGTCGCAAGCAGTCTAGCAATTGCCGATCTGACGTTCTACGGCAACGACAACGTTGGTAGACAGCCGGCGAATGTCGTTATGCTGATGTCAGACGAACATAACCCCCGTTATTCTTCCGTGTACGGTCATCCGTTTCTTCATACGCCTAATTTGGAACGTTTGGCTTCCCAAGGTGTTGTATTTGAAAACGCATACTGTCCGTCGCCACTTTGCATGCCCAGTCGTAGCGCCTTTATGAGTGGGCAGCGGGTTCATTCCATTAAATGCTACAGTAATTGCAACGTTTTTCCGCATGATTACATGTCGTATGGGGAAGTCTTAAATCAGCAGGGAGTCCATTCCGTGCATTTAGGTAAAGCTGACGTGTATCGTCCAGCAAGTGAACTTGGCTTTTCCGAAGTGATTCATCCGGGAGACCGCACGCCGCCGGGAGATACCAATATCTCGCGTGCCCCCTTGTCAATCCGGTCCGATGCGGAAAAACGGTCTAAGGGGTACGGTCCTACCCCAGATGCTTGGAAACACGACCGCATGTTGCTCGATGAAGCATTGTCATGGCTGAAAAATCAGGGAAGGACATGTCAGCGGCCATTTACATTGGCTATAAATCTTCATGCTCCTCATTTTCCGCATTTTGCTACTCCTGACTTGTGGGAACGTTGTGCTGAAGGCGCCGATTTGCCTATGTACGGTCCTGACCAGCCTTCCGCCAATCACCCCTACGCACTGGATTTGCGCCGACATTTTCAAACGGACTCTTTTCCAGAGGAAGATGTTCGCGGGCTGCGCAGAGGCTATCTTGCGTGTGTCCTTTTTATTGACGAGGTTGTGGGAGCCTTGCTTGATGTGTTGATCGAGACGGGTCTGTCGGAGAATACGGTTTTCATATACACGTCTGATCATGGTGAAATGTTGGGGAAATTCGGCATGTGGTGGAAGTGCTCTCTGTACGAGGACTCCGTGCGTGTGCCGCTAATCGTAGCGGGTCCCGGCTTTACGCCCAAACAACGCGTACGAGTCCCCGTTGATTTACTCGATGTCCAAGCCACGCTTTTTGCCGCTACGCAGACAAAACGTCCAAAAGATTGGGTTGGCACGGCTTTACAGGATTTGCAAAGCGCATCATCCGATCGGGTCGTCTTCTCCGAATACCATGGCCACGGAGTCCGTGGCAGCGGCTATGTCATTCGTCGCGGTAATTGGAAATTAATCTGGTGTGCCGAGGCTCCTCACTTGTTGTTTGATCTTCAAGAAGATCCGGAAGAACTTCGGGACCTGTCCAAAGACAAGAAGGATGTATTCCGTGATTTAGAGACTTGTTTGTTTGAAATATGTGACCCTGTGAAAGAGAACAAGCGCGCGTCCGCTTACATCAATAGCCAGCTCGATGCTATCGCTAAGGCACAAGTTTCTGTTTGACGATAAGGGGAAATACGATTAGTTGAGATTTCCTGAATGTTGGATGTGTGTCAGACCAAGCATCTCATTCCGTGTTATAGCTTAAGTTTAATTTTCGGGGTATTGCTCGCGCTGGGATACAAGTAAAAGCTTTTCTTTATTGAGTATTTCTTCAAGATTTTACTATGTAGGCCCCTTTCCGGAAGCCCTATTTTGTTGCAGCCCGTTCATAAGGATTGCTTCTTGACTTTGCCCAAACAGAAGAGTAACATTTAATGTATACCGCGGGGTGGAGCAGTCTGGTAGCTCGTTGGGCTCATAACCCAAAGGTCGGCGGTTCGAATCCGCCCCCCGCTACCATTGTCATGTTAGGACTTACGCGGAGGCGTGGGTCCTTTTTTTAATTGAAAAAGGGAAAAAGCCGAGGCTGGCCACTTTGTCTGCCAATTTTTTGCTTCGAAACATGTTGTACATGTGCCTTGCGCCAAAGCGCATCCTGTCGAAGGCGTCTGAGGTTGACCTTTTGTGACACGCACTTCTCCACATATAGTTGCACATGGTTCCCGAGCAGGATTAGGATGTTGTTGTCACAACCCTCTCCCCCCATCCGCCGACGATCGGAATACGCTGAAACCGGAAGCCCATATATTTAGGTTGGTTCACCGAGCGGTCCAAGGGGGAATCTCAGGCACGCCCCAATCCCGCAGCCTGATGTCACCGGGGTCTCCTAACTCCTTGCCTATGACACGCAAGCGATCTTTCATTTCCTTAACCGAGAAGTGCATGACGGGTCCTCTGACCTGTCTTGCATTTCCCAAGGATCTTCTTCGAGATTGAACAGTTGTGTCCGTTCATTACCGCGGACGTTGTAAAGAATGAGTTTCCATGGTCTCCAACGCAATGCGCGTTGAAAGTGCTTGTAGGCAAAGAAAAGGGAATCCCTACCGCTGGCATTGTCGTTCATCGCCGTCACCAGGCTTTCTCCCTCAATCAAAGGAGGTCTTGGTATAGAAGCCAGGTCGCATAAGGTCAGGTAGACGTCAGACAGGTATACCAAGGCATCACAGGTCTTGCCTGCTGCTATCCCTGGTCCACGAAAAATCAAGGGAACGTGCAGACTGTGTTCATAGAGGTTCTGTTTTCCCATAAGACCGTGTTGCCCCAAGGCGATGCCATTGTCGCCCGCAAACACAACGATGGTATTGCTAGCTAGACCTGTTTCGTCCAATGTTTCGAGAATTCGTCCTATTGGGGAGTCGAGGTGGGATATCATTGCATAGTAATCCGCAAGATGCTTTTGTATAGCCTTGGGCTTTCGCGGATACGATTCCAGCAACTCGTCGCGCACTTTCAATTCTCCGTTGTCAAAAGGGTGTTGTGGCATGAAGTTGGGCGGCAGTAGCATATCCGCCGCTTCGTACCTACCCCGATATTCCCGAGGTGCTTCACGCGGGTCGTGAGGCGCCGTAAAAGCTATGTAGGCAAAGAAAGGCTTTTGAGCATCTTCTGAGCGCAGAAAACGAACGGCAGCGTTCGCGAATAACTCGCTGGAATGGATTCCCTTCTCGATGCGCACATCGCTATCGGGATAAACACCGGAGGCATCAAAGGGACGAATATCGACCGCGTAATGATCGCTCATGCCGCTAAAGTGGATGGCTTCTCCCATTAAATAAGACCGCCTGAAGCTGTCCCGATCCTGATGCCATTTGCCCACATGGAACGTTGTGTAACCCGCACGGCGGAATATGACGGGCCAATACCCCTTTCTGCAGGCCCTCATCTTTTCATTGACGATTACTTTATCGAAGCAAGCACAAATGTGAAACGAGTGGTTAACGTCTTACAGCGTGACCCATCAATTCAAAATCCCATTATCGACGGCAAGACAGATGGTTGTTTTCAACCTTTCATGAGCGTCATAAGAGACGACTCAACGGGACGTTTTCGCCTATGGTTTGGACACCGTGTCGAAAGCAGAGACAAGGGCCGTTCTCATATTGGCTATACCGAATCCAAAGACGGTATACATTGGGACAAACCGGTGCGCGTCCTAAATGATCCCGCCCCCATATGCTTCGGTGTCAGCGTCATAGCGGAAGGTCCCAATGATACGCCCGACGAAAAACGTTTCAAATATGCTTGGTGGAATGACGGAGGGTTGAAGATTGCTACATCAACCGACGGGTTAATGTGGACGCCGCTTTGTCCAGAGCCAGTTCTATTTCACAATCACGATATTACCGGTATCTTTTATGACAAGCTCCGGAAAATGTATGTAGCGATTGTGTCCGTCTATCGGTCCGGCGATACTTGGCAGGGAAATCGTCGAGTTACCATGCAAAGTTGTAGTCCAGATCTTATGAAGTGGACAAAGCCCCATTATATTCTGCTCCCGGATCCGATAAAAGACGATGGAGAAACTCAATTCTACGCAATGGATGGTTTTATTATACGAGGGGAATTAATCATTGGCATGGCAAAAATCCTCAGAGATGATGTGAAGGTCGATGATCCTCCCGACCCACCGGACGCTTACGGGATGGGTTACACGCAACTTGTCTGGACACGCGACGGGGAGACATGGTTCCGCGATCCGGAGCCCTTTTTTTGCCTAATCCCGAAAAGGGGACTTGGGATCACGCACACGCTTGGATAGATGAGCAGGTCCTTGTGAATGACTCTGTTTATCTTTATTATGGCGGTTACGCCCGCGGGCACAAAGTCAACCGCTTGGAGGAGCGTCAAATCGGTCTCGCTATCATGAAAAGAGACCGTTACGTTGGCCACCAGGCATTCCAAGAGGTGGGGACAATCACGACGCCGTTATTGATCCTGAAAGCGAATTCAATGACGGTGAATGCAGATGCCAAAGAGGGCTGGGTGCGTGTGCAAATCTGCAACGACTCGGGACGTCCCTTGCCAGGATTCGCTTTTGAGGACTGCATTCCCATAAGCGAAGATGGACTGGATCTCCCTGTTCGGTGGGCTCAACCCCTTGAACAACTCAAGGAAACACCCGTTCGTCTAGAGTTCCAATTGAAGAATTCCACCTTATACGCATTCTCTACAGAGTAATATTTTTCTAATTCTCCAGAACGGTAGCGAAATTAAACTGATACTTGGGGCCTCTTCTTTTTGAAAAACGGTCTAAAAGGGTTGAAATCCGCCGCTTTTCTACCAGTGACATAAGTTGTAATATCTTCTTTAAAGACGTATGAGATCCCACTGCATTTATTTGCAGAGGATGTAGTCTCATGTTTATAAAGGTTCGGAAGTGAGGTGCCGATGAACGTTCCCTTGAAAAAGCCAAAACCTGACGTTAAGCAGTTCATTGATGTAATCAAAGGGAAAGTAGTACCCGAACGTCCTCCCTTGATAGAGCTATTTTTGGACTATGAGGTAGAACGCGAGATCGCAACTTCATGCTTGGGATTATCTTGGGCAGATCCGTGGAGTTCTCCCGATTCTCTAAAGGTGTATCTTCGTAACCGTATCGATGTGTATTATCGTATGGGCTACGATTGTATTCGCATGTCGGGCGGGTTGGATTTTCCCGGCCATTATTTAGCTGCGGCAGACACGGCAGCGTTATCGCGTGGCAATCGTCATTGGGTCAACGAGGCGCGAGGACCTATTGCATCTTGGGAAGATTATGAAAAATATCCTTGGCCTGATCCTGCAAAAGCAGATCTTTGGCCCTATGAGTATGTTGCCGAGAATCTTCCTGAGGGTATGGGCCTGCTTGTTTGTCCCAGCAGCGGTTTTTTGGAAATTCCTCTTGATACGTTGCTGGGTTACGAAAACCTGTGTGTGTTGATCTATGAACAGCCCGATTTGGTTAAGGCAGTGTTCGACCGTGTCGGGAAGATCATCTTAGGCATGTACGAACGTCTCTTAGGACTGCCCAATCTATATGGCTTTTTTCAAGGAGACGATATGGGGTTTAAAACGGGAACTCTGATCTCGCCGGATCATTTGAGGGCATATGTATTACCCTGGCATAAGAAACTTTGTGAACTGGCACATCGTCATCGGCTTGTGTATTTGCTCCATTCCTGCGGGAACCTAGAGGCGATTGTGATGGACCTCATAGAAGGTGTGCGCATCGACGCTCGGCACTCTTTTGAGGACGAGGGGAATTCGGTCATTGATTTCAAGCGGAAGTATGGGAATAAAGTGGCTGTTCTCGGGGGTATCGACGTAGACAAGTTAGCGCGGTTGTCCGAAGCAGAGCTGCGCAGGTATGTTCGATCAGTGATTGATGCTTGTATGCCAGGCGGTCGTTTCGCCCTGGGTTCAGGAAACACGGTCTGTAACTATGTGCCTCCTCAAAACTATTTTGCCATGGTTGAAGAGGCTCTAAATTACGCTGGTTAGTTTTTGCCGCGTCGTGCCTGCGGGGACTCCTCGTAATGACAACCGGGGTACTAAACCCAACAAGATGGGTTGAAACCTCTTCCTGTTATCCCATGTAAGAACGAGCCCCTGTGCTCGCCCTCCCCTGTCTTTACCCGTTGTACTCTTGCACTACGTCTCTCGCGTTGTCATTGCGAGGAGTGCCGTCAGGCACGACGTGGCAATCCCCTCGGGATTTCGGGGATGACCATAGCCTGGGTTATCTTGCGCTACGCGGTTGAGGGGATTGCTTCGTCGCTTCGAAGACTCGCTTCTCGCAATGACAACCATAAATGGCGGGGTAAGATGGGCGAGGCATGCCTCGCCCTACCGCGCGCCAGTCACACGGTTCAGCCCCCCTGTATCCCCCCGCGTGCGGGGAGACTAAGGGGGGCATAGATAGTTCAAACCCAGCTATGACGCTACGCGTCAGTGCCTTCCTCTCAATAACCCTCCTGGAAAATGCTTTCTTCACTTTCTCATCCAACGTAACAAAAAGTGCCGAGGCTGCTGGGCGAATACATCACCTTGTTAATGGATTTTCTTCAATGGTATACAATTAAAATTATGTGAAGCATTGGCTCAACAAGCAGTGTTGATACGGAGCCACTATTTGGTTATACTACCAAATAAGAAAAATAATTGGCGCGTTCTGCTTCTTAAAAAAGGAATTTTCTTTTGCCCGATCTACAATGGAAGCATTCTTTGGATGTGTCGGTGGTCCTAGCCGAAGGAACTGCAAAAAGGCACTTTGATTTTTCGGAACTTTGACCGCAATCAGCGAGGTTTTATGAAGGACTTGCAATGAGTTATGCAATGATCGGCTCAAACGCCCGTAAGCGAAGCTCCACGGTTGCCTTTTGCCTAGTTGTCTGTGTTTTTATTAGCTTTCTGCTTCTGCTAGTAGGATGTACCACTCTCACCCCTACCAAGCCTTCCACTGCGTCTCAAAAGGGAGAATACAAAACTTCGACCGAATCGCTCTCATCTGAAATACCCGAAACCGGGGCGAGTCAAGATACATTTGGGTCCCAGTCTGCTACAAACCCGTTAACGCTCGAGCGTTGCATTGAAATTGCCCTGCAAAATAATCCAGAACTTTCCGCTGTGAGTTGGGATGCTGCGGTCGCCCGGTCCGAAAAACAAATCAAAGCCGCTTCAAGGTATCCCAATATTCATCTTAATGGGAGTTACTTCCATTATCAGGATGACCAGCGGCTTGTTGCGCCGACTTCGCCAACTTCACCAGCCTACTTTTCCAACGACTTGGTTTCAGCTGATATCGTGTTGCGATTGCCCCTTTATGTAGGAGGGCGCTTTATTAACGAGATTAAGGCGGCGGATTTTCTCTTGCGGGCGTCAGAACATACCCTTGCTCGTACGAAGGAGGAACTTGTTTTCAATGTAACGAGCGCTTATTACAACATCTTGTCCCAACGCCATGTGATCGAGTCGTTGGAATTCTCTAAAAAGGTACTGTCTCAACATTTAGAACGAGTTAAAAATCTTATTGCAGCGCAAAAGGCTACGAAAGTGGACGCCTTGCGCACAGAAGTGCGTTTATCTGACATCGACCAGCAGTTGCTTCAAGCAAGGAATGTGCAGGAGATTCAATATCGGCTGCTCGCAAACCAGATGGGTATGGATGAATACACCGGCCAGAGCATCACCTTAGCGGGAGACCTTACGCGTCCCGATACGAACGTCGAACAAGATGTAGAGAAGGTTTTGGCAAGGGCTTATGAACAGCGCCATGATTACGCCGCAGCGGTCACCGCATTAGAAGCCCAGGCTAGGCGCGTGGACATTGCACGTGGCCAACGCGAGCCTCAAGTATGGCTTGAAGCGTCTTATGGTGGGCGTTGGGGGATTGGGGGCTCAGGTGAAACGGCAACGCCACCCTCGAGCAGTTACTCTTGGACTTTTGGCCAACAACCCAGCATATCGAGTTCCATCACCACTCCTTTATCGAATGGCGGCTCTCTCACGACAACAACGAGTAACACGGGCAGCGTCACGACGCGGATAGCGGGGTCAGGCATAAAACCCGCGGACGCTTTTGAAGATGTGGGTAGAATCGGATTTACGGTTGACATTCCTCTATTTGAAGGGGGACGGATTCGCTCGCAGATAGAACAAGAGCGCGCCCGGTTACAGGCTGCTCAGCAGCGTGTACGTAAACTGGAACTTCAGATACGTCTTGAGGTGGAGACGGCGTTGTTAAACTTCAAGTCTGCTCAAGACCGTGTGGAGGTAACAGCAAAGAGTATAGCCGAAGCTGAGGAAAGCCTACGAATTGAGCAACAGAAGTACGATTACGGAAAGGGCGCCATTGTTGATGTTCTTGATGCACAGGCGGCGCTTCTCACTGCTCAGACGAACTATTACCGCGCGTTGGCGGATACAAATGTGGCGCTCGCACAAATTGCTCTTGCCACAGGAGGACTTAAATGAAGAACGTATCAGGAACTGCGATACGCTGGGTAGTTGCGGGGATAGTTATATCCTTGCTGGTCTTGGGTGGCTTGGCGATGATTCAAAAAAAGAAACGAGCGCTTGCAAAAGCACAGCATAACCATTTGCCAGCAACTTTGGTCGATACTGTGAAGGTGTCTGTGGGCGACCTCACCGAGTCACACGACTATTTGGCTAGGGTGGAGCCAATCCAGGCGGCTAATATTACAGCGCGTCTCACTGCTACTATTGAAGCCATAGCTGTTGATGAAGGTGACTCCGTCATCCCTGGACAAACCCTTATGAAGCTGGATCGTCGACAGATCGATGCTCAAATTGAGGCCGTGCAAGCACAGATTCGTCAGAAGCAAGCGGAACTTCAGGCTAACCAATCCACGGTTGCATCCCTGGCAGAGTCTGTCGCTTATTGGAGTCGTGAAGCAGAACGAGACATGGAATTGGTGAAAACGGAAGCCATTCCGCAATCGGTTGGGGAAGCTACGTTGGACAAGAAGAGCGAGGTTGAAGGGAAGTTGTCTGCTGCCCGCCAGCAATCCGCTGCTCTTGAACAACAAATCAAGTCCCTTGACGCCCGTCTGGAAGAACTTAAGACTACTTTGAGCTATTGCGAAATCGTAAGCCCTTTTGCCGGAATCGTGACGTCACGTCTTGTTGATCCCGGCGACGAAGCGGCTCCGGGCAAAACGTTGGTGGTGATTGAAAGTGCCGGGGCAAAGATGATCGCTTTTGATATACCTCAGAGTGATCTCCCTGCCGTTGAGCCCGGTCTGAAGGTAACATTCAAGATAGGTGAACAAACGCGGGATGCTTCAATCACGCGCCTGTATCCTTCCTTAAATCGTGCTCGTATGGTGCGTGCTGAGGTTGTACTCGATGACAATCAAGCGACAGGTTTGACCAGCGGGCAGTACCTGACGGCCTCGGTTGTTTTTAACCGACTCAGCGGAGTTTGTCTCATTCCCACAGATGCGCTGATCGAAGGCGCTTCAGATAAAGGTACCCGGGTCTATGTAGTGAAAGACGGCACTCTTGCGGTACGCGAAGTACGCGTTTTGGGTACTGCTAGTGAACTGGCGGGTGTGCAGGGGTTGGAGCCAGGGGAAGAGGTTGTCGTCAATTCATTTCTAGGGTGGGCGCGCTTATCTGACGGGCTGAAAGTGGAGGCTCGTCCATGAACCTCTCGGATTTCTCCATAAAATCCCCCTATGCGGTGATCGCAGCTTCTCTTTTTATCGCAGCCCTTGCAGTCTTTGCCTTTTTCCGTATGCCCACGGATCTTTTTCCGGACACGGTTCCTCCGCAGGTCGTTGTAGTTACGGTATGGCCTGGAGCCGATGCCGACGACATCGCCGACAAAGTGACTCAAGCCATTGAAAAGGAACTGAACACGCTTAGTGGGCTCAATCGTATCAGAAGCACAAGTCGGGATGAGGTCTCATCAATCAATGCCGAGTTCTTCTATAGCAAGGACTTGGGAGAAGCTGTTCTAGATGTGCAGAACGCGTTGAACCGTGTTCGTGCCTCTTTACCGGGGGACATCCTCGAGCCGCGTATCTTCAGTATTTCGGATGCGACACGTCCTCTTTTAACGTTGTCCCTCTCTCCCAAACCCGGCAACGAAGCGAAAGATCTTTCGCAAATACGGTTGCTTGCGGAAAATCAGATTGAAGACGAGTTACTGAATATTCCCGGTGTAGCTGATGTGGATGTTTTTGGCGCTCATCGACCTGAGGTAAAGGTCCTCGTCGGGCGTGAAGATCTTGCCGCGCACAATTTGACGTTAGCCGATATCTTGGCGGCACTGGCTCGGCATAACGTTTCCGCGCCAGCGGGCACAGTCTACTCTTCACAACGAGAATATCTTTTGAAGGTCTTCGGCGAGTTTACGAATCTTGACGAGATTCGCCAAACTCCGGTGCGTTTCGAAGACGGGGGGGTGCTTCGCTTGCGCGATGTCGCGGAAGTTAAATTGGGCGAAGTGGAACAACGCAGTATTTACCATGGCAATGGTAAGGCGGCTATTGCTGTCAACATTTTACGGCCGGAACATGGTGCGACGGTCGCGGCGATACGCAATGTCAAGGCATATTTACCTAGACTCCAGGCGGAGTATCCCGATATTGATTTTGTAATTACCGATGACCAGCAGCCGATCATAGATCTGAACGTGCAGGGCATGTGGTCGTCTTTGTATCAGGCTGTTATTCTCACGGTGTTGATAATCTTCTTTTTCCTCGCAGACATTCGGGCGGCGCTTGTCGTGTCTGTAAGTATTCCTATGTCCTTTTTCGTTGGTGTCGTGGTGCTTTGGTTTAGTCCCTACACCGTCAACATGGTCACGCTCTCAGGTATGATCATTTCAGTTGGTATGGTCGTTGATGCTTCCGTTGTGGTGTTAGAGAATATCTATCGCCATCATCGAGAGGACCCAAGCAAAAGCCCGCAAGAAGTTGCCTTGTTTGGTGCCCAGGAAGTGGCGCTGGCTGTTACGGCAGGGATGTTAACCACGGTTATTGTACTTATTCCGGTCATGTTTGCGGGTGGTTACACCCAGCAAACTATGCGTCCACTCAACTTAGTCATCTCCGCTACTCTTGTTGGGTCTTTGCTCGCGTCGTTGACTGTTGTGCCTTTAATGGCGTCCCGCCTGCTGGCAAGAGGTGAACGAAAACGCAATTTTATAGAGCGGATCGTATCGGTTACTGACCGAGGAGTCGATTGGTTGGGGCGTTTTTATCTTGGGATTTTGCGCAGGGCGCTGAGTCATCGTTGGCTTGTTGTTGTGGCTGCCCTTGTTTTCTTTATCGTGACCATGAGGCAAGTTAAGCCGCTTGTTGGTGGAGAGTTAATGCCGGCCATGGACACGGGGATTGTCAATATTGATTTTAAAACACCTTCGGACTATACACCGCGTCAAGTCGAAGCAACTCTAACCGAAATCGAGTCAATGCTTTATGAAACACCCGGGATACTTATGATGTCCTCTGTGGTCGGTTCGGAACCCGGGGAGATCAGCTTTGGTGGCGGTGAGTCTACGGTGCAGTCCGGCCGTATTAAAGTTACGCTCGTTGATCGGACGAAACGAGTAGATGATATTTGGAAAATTCAGGATCAATGGCGCACTGCTTTACGAAAAATCCAAGGCGTCAAGGATTTCTCTATGGCGGAGTACGGTGCCACTCCCCTCTCGACAACGCGTGCTCCCCTAGATGTCATCATCAGTGGACCTGACGCACGTAAACTGGACGAATTGGCTGGCGATGTTTTGCTAGCGCTTGATGGGACACCAGGTCTTGTGGATGTCCGTCGCAGTTGGTATATAGACAAGGGCGATCGTCATATCGTCATTAATCCAGAGCTGGCGGAGCTTTATCGGGTCTCACCTCCCGCCATTGCTACGGAACTGCGGACAGCTGTCAAGGGTGTTTCATCTACGCTCATGCGGTTAAACGGGTATCTTGATATCCCCATTACTGTACAGTACCGAGGTGCCGATATAGAGTCCCCATCCCAGTTACTAGACGTGTACCTCGACACTCCCGTCGGTCAGGTGCCTTTGCGCAGCTTGGCTGAAATTTATCCACACAAAACTGAGCCGTTTCTTACTTGCGAAGACCTGGTACGCACCATAAGTATCACGGGCGTTAATCGGGGATATACCATTGGCCAGGTCGGCAAAAAGGTGGAAGAAAAACTTGCTGGCTTAAAACTCCCCCTCGGGTACAAAATCCAAGTCTCTGGTTCGGCAGAGGATTTGCAAGTAGGGCAACAGGAAATGGGACAAGCTCTCATAATTGGTTTTGTGCTTCTGTTTATCTTGTTGGTGGCTATGTTCGAGTCGTTCTTGCATCCGTTCACCATTATGGCCGCTATACCTCTTGGTATTGCTGGCGGTTTTTGGGGGTTGCTTATTTTTGATAAACCCATGTGCAAACCTGCCATGATGGGCATGATACTCTTAGGCGGCACCATCGTTAACAACAGTATCCTTCTACTTGATTTCATCATCAACGCGCGGGCTAAAGGCATGGTGCGGGACGAGGCTATCCTACAGTCCGTATTATTGCGTTTGCGTCCGGTTTTGATGACCACAGTTTCAACTATCATTGGCCTTGTTCCTCTCATTTTCGAGATGGCGGTCGGGCTGGAGCGTATGAGTCCCCTAGGTATAGTTGCTGCCTCGGGTTTGCTTGTTGGTACCTTTCTTACTATGGTTGTCATTCCAGTCATCTACTCTCTTCTGGATGATTTAAGTAGATTTTCAGCGAGATGCTGGCGTTGGTTTCTCCCACTTGGAAATGTGGAAACGCTACCCACAAAATAACGGAAGAGTTGCACGGCTTGGGTTGTGTTATTCATTGAGTAATTTTCTTCATTTTTTTAGCACACCCACGAGAACTGCCAAAGTCATTGGGCTCATATAAGTTTTTGACAATTACAATTTAGGGGAGTAGCATTGTCGTACGTTTGCGGGGTGAAGTAGTTTGATAGCGTACGGGTTTAATACCCTGTAAGAGGAGGTCCAAATACCTCTTCTAGCCAGTTTTTTCGGACTTGCGCGGTTGCGCAAGTCCTTTTTTGTTTTGACAGTCGAGAGTATCAGGCAAATAAAAAATGGAGGTTTGTCCCATGACTAAAATGTGGTCGGTTTCTTTATTTGGTGTGTTCTTTTGTCTCCTTGCATCGCCAGCCGTATCTCAGAGTAACCACGTATTGCGGAATGTGCCGTTGTGGTTTGAAGCAAACGTTGGTCAACATCCAGAAGAGATTTGTTTTACTTCGACAGGTTTTGATCAAGTTTTATGGGTCACGCGGGAAAATATCGGCGTCTATTTCGATAACGGTGAGAAAATAACTCTCCAACTTCTTGGCACCGATAATTTACTTTTGCCGGAGGGAAAAGCAGAGTATAGTGGTAAAGCAAACTACATGCTTGGCGATGAGCCTTCGAAATGGGTGTCTGGGGTTCCCCTATTCGCCTCTGTTCGTTGCCCCAGGGTTTACGATGGAATCGACCTGATTCTACATGGCACGCAAGGGAAACTTGAATACGATTTTGTGGTAGAGCCGTTCGCAGACCCTTCTCGTATTCGTATGCATTTCTGCGGCGCAGAGCGTGTTCTTTTAGATTCTACGGGCAACCTCGTCATATGCACAAAATCCAAAAAGATGATTTGTCCGACTCCTTTTGCCTACCAGGAAAGGGATGGTTCGGTTCAGCGCGTGAGTTGCACCTACGTCATCAATGCAAATGGGGACGTCACATTCACTTTGGGAGAATATGACCATTCTCTACCTTTGATTATCGACCCGGTGCTTCTATTTTCGTCTTATTTCCAAGAAGCAACATCCTCACGAGGTATCGGCGTAGATGCGGAAGGTAATGTCTATGTTGGGGGATTTACCCATTCTTCCGCATTCCCAGTAGAAAATGCCTACCAAAACCAAAACGCAGGGAAACTCGACATTTTTGTGGCCAAGCTGAATCCGGAACTCGATACCATTCTTTATGCCACGTATATAGGTGGGTCCAACGACGACGATATCAAAGCAATGGCGGTAGATGAGAAAGGGTATGTTTATTTGGGCGGTCGTACGAAGTCCCCAGACTTTCCCACGACGGAGGAGGCGTTTTGTCGGGTTCATAAAGCGACCTATGACAATATCGTGGCAAAACTTCACCCGAATGGCGATCACCTCGTTTACTCTACTCTGCTTGGCGGAGAGTCCATGGAAGAGGTGCGAGGGATAGCCTATGACGCGGCGGGAAACTGCGCAGTCGTCGGAGGCACCCATTCTACCGACTTTCCAACCACGCCCAATTCGTTCAAGCCGGTTTATACAGACCCGAAAGAGCCTGATCCTACAAAAAAGAGCGGGAAACCCTTTACAGCAGAAGATGCATTTGTCGCGAAATTTAACCCATCGGGAACTGGTTTAGTTTTCTGCAGTTTTCTGGGTGGCCACGGTTACGACAAGGCGTGGGGTTGTGCCATGGATCCTCAGGGACATGTCTTTGTCACCGGATATACGGGGTCCAAAGACTTTCCTGTAACCGAGGGCGTAATCCAGCCTAAACATGCTGGCGGAGATCCATCAGGGGATTTCGGCGAACTTGACGTTTTTGTAACCAAATTCAATCCCGATGGAACCCAGCTTGTATTTTCCACGTTCTTGGGAGGCACGGGTAACGACAAAGGAGAAGGCGTCGCCGTTGATGCAAAAGGTAATGTTTTTGTCACTGGAGATACATCGTCCGTGGATTTCCCAACGAAGCAACCGGTGCAATCCGCTTATGCCGGCGGAGCGGCTGATTTCTTCATTACAAAGATTTCAGCGGATGCCAAAGAAATACTCTGGTCAACATACATGGGCGGAAGTGGAGATGATCGTCCGGCTTCTCACGCCATAAAGGTCGATCGTAATGGCAACGTCTATGTTTTGGGGTCCACACGCTCCTCTGATTTTCCGACCTTCAATCCCTTGCCTTCCGTGCAGGGCGGGGGCAAGGATGCAGCGCTGGTTATGTTCACTTCTTCTGGGGGCTTAGGTTACTCTATTCGACTAGGCGGCGGTGGGGATGAAGCGGGCGCGGCGCTTGCGGTTGATTCCCGTGGTTGCGTTTTTTTGACCGGTTCTACCGGTTCTGCCGACTTTCCAACTAAAAACCCGCTGCAGGGCCAGAACCCGGGAAATTCATTCATCGTTAAGTTAGACTCCAACATAAAAGACAAAAAATAGAGTTTAGGGCTGACCTGCAAAGAAGGCAGATTTATTCTCTGGGTTCCAGGGCTCTATCCGTTTTTGGTTCTGTTATATTGGTATTAACTCGCTAACAGGCAGTTGTGCACGCGGGAAAAGAGAGTTTTGACAGTTTGCCAACAGACACAGAAACCTGCGGAGGACCCCGATTATGTTAGCCCTGTGCGGAGTTTTGGCTTCTTTGTTTGGTGGGATAGGTGCCGACCTTCCTGACGCTGTGGTTTTTGAGTCGTTTGATTCAGGCACACTGCCGCCTATTGTGCAACTTAATCACGCAACCGCAAAAGTTGTCAGCAAAGACGCCAGAAGAGTACTCCAAGTCTATTTTCAGAAAGTAGATTGGCCCAATGTGTTTTTCTCCGCAGGGGATAAACCATGGGACTGGAGTTCTTATCAGGGCATAGCGGTAGATATTTTTAATCCAGAGGAGCAACCGTTATCTGTCTGCATGAGGGTTGATAATGAGGGTGCGGATGGGGTGAACAATTGTCTCACACATTGTATCGAGGCACCACCGAAGCAATGGACAACGATGATGACGAGGTTTGTCCGTAATCCCAAGCCTTTTTGGGGGATGCGTGGTGTGCCCGTCTGGGGACCGTTGCCATCCGGAAAAGAGATCGATTTGACTCGCATTGTAGCCTTTCAAATCTTTTTACCTCGTCCCACACGTCCGCATCGATTGGTCATCGATAATATCCGTTTATTTGGGAAGGGAGAACCGCTGGAAGATATGGTAAGCCTTCCTTTTGTTGACCGGTTCGGGCAATACAAACACGAGGATTGGCCGTGCAAAATACACTCTGAGGAGGATCTTGTCGCTGAGGCGCGTAAGGAAGAAAAAACTCTCGCACGATTTTCTTCTGACTTTAGCCGGAATCCTTTTCGAGGCTGGGCGAAGGGACCCAAACTGGAAGCCACAGGTTGGTTTCGTACCGAGAAGTTGGATGGCAAATGGTGGCTTGTGACCCCGGATGGCCGTCTTTTCTTTTCTTTAGGAATGGACTGTCTGGGCACCTGGGAACGTACGTTCGTCGAGAAAAGGGACGATTGGTTTGAATGGCTTCCCAACCGTAACATCGAGTCTCCTTATCAAGAACTCTATCAATTCGCCGAAAATCCCCATAGTATGGCCGATATTCTTCAAGGTGGTGGTTGGACGTTCAGTTTTTATGGTGCGAATCTTATTCGAAAGTACGGAGGCCCCTGGAAAGATCGATGGAGGCAATCTGCCTATGGGCGTCTGGATTCATGGGGATTCAATACGATTGGTGCGTGGGCACAGGAAGACGTTTTGGAAAAGAGTCCTCTGCCCTTTACCGCGATTACCGGCATTCACGGCGAAGTGCGACGTATTGAGGCAGGTTCTGGATATTGGAGCAAAATGTACGATGTGTACGACCCCAGTTTTGCGGTTAGGGTAGATTCCTCCGTAGGTCCTATGGCTTCTAAGTATGCATCCAATCCGCTATGTATCGGTTTTTTCGTTGATAACGAACTGGGTTGGGAAGATCCGCGACGCGCCACTTTGTCTTCCCCTACCGACCAACCGTGCCGTAAGATGCTTATTCAGCAACTTATGGACAAGTATGGTAGTTCGGAACAGTTGTGCCGTGCTTGGGAAATTCCTGAAACCGACTGGGACCACCTTCGTTTGCCATCTTCTCCCAATGCAACATGTCGCTCCGATATGGACCGTTACGTTTATGATTTCGCCAAGACCTATTTTCTGACTGTGAGAAATGTGGTGAAAAAGTATGCCCCCCATCACCTTTATTTGGGATGTCGGTTTGCGGGGAAACCCGAGGAACCTGTGATACGAGCGTGTGCCGAGGTTGCAGATGTCATAAGCGTCAATCTGTACAATTACACCCTAGACGCTGCAGAGTGGACAGGTCAAAACGACTACAACAAGCCCGTACTCGTGGGCGAATTCCATTTTGGTGCCCTGGACCGCGGGATGTTTCATCCTGGTCTGTGTCCAACGCGTGACCAAACCGAACGTGCTCGCGCTTATCGTCGCTATGTGGAAAGTGTAGCATCTTGTCCCGTTTTTGTCGGATGTCACTGGTTTCAATATATTGACGAGCCGATCACGGGAAGGTGGTTTGATGGTGAAAACTATAACATCGGATTTGTCTCCGTAACCGACTCTCCCTACCCGGAGCTCGTTACAGCGGCACGTCGAATCAACCATAGGATTTATGATGTCCGTTACAAGCGGTAATAGGTACGTATCGCCTTCGTAAAGATGAGGAAACAGTTGCGGACTTTTTTGACAACCAGACGTCACGTCTAGATAATTGTCCTGTTTGTTCAGAAAAAACTTCAGGGAACCAATTCAGAAAGGAAAGCGAAAAATGGCTCGAGTTGCGTTTATCGGCGCGGGAAGTCTTGGATTCACACGGGGTCTAGTCCGCGATTTACTGACCTTTCCTCTTTTGCGAGACGCCACCATTGCTTTGATGGACATCGACGAAGAAAGACTGGATTTTGCCCATCGCGCCGTCAAATCCATCATCGAACGGGGAAACTATCCCGCCAAAGTTGAAGCGACTTTAGATAGAAAAGAGGCACTTAAAGGTGCTGATGCGGTAGTTTGCACGATCCTGGCGGGTGGCGTTCAAATTTGGCGCCACGATATCGAAATCCCCAAAAAATACGGTGTAGACACTAATGTCGGAGATACGCGGGGACCTAGCGGTGTATTTCGGGCGTTGCGGACGATTCCGGTAATGTTGGAGATTTGTCGGGACATTGAAAAGTATTGTCCCGATGCGCTTTTGCTGAATTACACGAACCCGATGGCGATGCTTTGTCGGGCAATGCAACGTGCCACTAAAGTGAAGTTGAGCGGTTTGTGCCATAGCGTGCAAGGTACGGCACACATGCTAGCAAATTGGATAGGGGCACGGATGGATGAAATAACGTATGTGTGTGCAGGGATAAATCATCAGGCATGGTTTGTCGAGTTCAAGCGAAATGGCAAAGATGCATACCCTGCCATTCGTAAAGCTGTCGCCAAAAAATCCATCTATCAACAAGAACTAGTGCGGAATGAAATGTTCCTCCATCTTGGGTATTACGTGACAGAATCAAGTGGTCACAACTCCGAATACAACTGGTGGTTCAGGAAACGTCCGGATTTGATCAAGAAATATTGTTTAGGAAGTACTAATTGGAATCCAGGTGAATACGCGTACATTTTGAAAGAATATCTGCGGCGGGAAAAAACGTGGAAGAAGGAAGTGAAGGAATGGTTCGACAAGGGAGCCCCCTTCTCCTTGGAGCGTGGCGGTGAGTATGCCGCATGTATCATTAATGCTATCCTCGGCGGAGAGCCTTATGAATTCAACGGTAATGTGCCTAATACAGGTTTGATCCCTAACTTACCTATGAATGCCTGCGTGGAGGTTCCCGTGTTAGCCAATAAGCGTGGGTTAAATCCCATGTATGTTGGGCCCTTGCCGCCCCAATGTGCCGCATTGAATAATGTCAGCATCGCCGTGGAAGAGATGGCGGTGGAAGCTGCGTTGACGGGTGACCCCGTTATGGTATTCCACTCCATTGCTTATGACCCCCTGACGGCTGCCGTTCTTTCTTTGGCGGAGATCAAGAAAATGGTTCAGGAAATGCTCCGCAAGAACAAACCTTATCTGCCGCAGTTTAAGAAAATCGAAATCTAATTCCGGTAAATTGAGGTGACGATGCCGCGACGTTGGCTCGTCACCTCGATTGTATTCGGAGCAGGCATCAGCGTGATTGCGCCGTCTTTGTAAGTATTAAGAACATTACACTTAGCTGGCAACGTATCGAGGCCCTCCGTCTCGTTTTTGTCAATACTGCCGGCGGAAATAACCGCAACTAGGGGGTTTACCCTGCGCAGAAACGCGGCGGAACTGGACCGCTGCGACCCATGGTGTGGCACTTTCAGCACCTCAGACTCGCATTCCATTGACATTAGCTCCTCTTCAATCTTCTTGCCGATATCCGCGGTCAGTAAGACATGGAGCTTCTCCCACGCAACCCGGAGTACAATGGAACTATCGTTTGGGTGTTCATATATGTTCAGCTTTTCGGGGTGAAGCACTTCCACGGAACTGTCACCAATAACCAATGTATCTCCTCGTGCCACTTCTCGGACGGTTATTCCTTTGTTTTTGCAGGTTTCCAACAGTTCTTTTTTGAGGTCTTGGGTACTGTCATTGGTTGATGTGATCACATGACGGACCTTGAAATTTCGCAAAACTGTGAGCAGACCGCCCAGGTGATCCCGATCACTATGAGTACACACCAAATAGTCGATTGTCTTCAGACCTTTATACCATAAAAAAGGGGCTACTACAGAGGTACCTGCGTCGAAATATTCCGATCTATCCCCGCCATCTACCAACATGGTGTCGCCAGAAGCCCAACGAATGAAGATAGAATCTCCATGTCCTACGTCCAAGAAAGTGATCTCCGGTTTTGTCGGGGGTTTCCAAAAAATAATGGTCAAGACTGCTAAGGTCACTGCGCAAACGAAACGAATCCGTGTGGTAACAAAGCGGATGGGTGTAATCGCGACGCCTAACATTATCCAAAACAGTATAACCGCAAGCTGGGTAGGTGTTGTGATTGTGCTGAAGCTCATGGGAAGTGATACCGTGAAGCGTGCTATGACGCGAATTAACGAAACGACCGGCAGTAAGGCATGTCCGAAGATCATACCAATCTCAAGATTCAGCCAAGAGAAGACCGATGTGAGCATGCAGAGCCAAAGAGCAATAGATAACAAGGGTATGATGAAGAAATTCGCCAAAGGAGCCGCCCAAGGCAATACATTAAACAGACGAACAGACAAAGGCAGAGGCAAGATTTGCGCAGCCAAGGTTCCGCCCATCGGCTGAGCCAATAGGGACGGCAAACGAAGCTTGTTCTGTAGGAACCCCGAAATGGGATTATGAAAAATAATTATCGATGCTACACTTAAAAAAGAAAGTTGAAAACCCGCATCCTCAACGATGAGAGGGTCCCAAGCAGGCAATAGTATGGCAGATAACGCAAGCGCGGAAAGAGGGTCACGCTCTCTGTCGAAAAAATCTGCTGCTAAATAAACCCAAATCATGAAGGACGCTCGGACAACCGAAGGTCTCGCGCCTGCCATGAGACAAAATAGGAAAATTACAGCGAAGATTATCGTTGCGGCGATCCGTTCTTTCTTAATAAATAAACCGAGAAAAAAGGAACAGAATAAAAACACGATTCCTACGTGAATTCCGGACACTGCAAGTATATGCGCCGTGCCGGAACGTATGTAATTCTCGTATTCCGTCCTCGCGATGCCGTGTCGTTGCCCAAGCCAGACCGCGGCTACAAAAGGAAGCACAGAGCGCGGGAGGACACGCGCAAGTCGGTCGGCTTGGGCTTGGCGCAAATAAGAAATCCAATATCCGAGACTCCGCGATGTTTTCCCATCGGAAATGACGTGGACATCTTCTGCGCCAGAACACCGTATGAGCGAATGGATTCCCTGTATTTGAAATTGTCTTCTGACATTGTTGACGCCCGGGTTATCATAATAAAGTTTTGTAGTTGGTACTCCCACAACGCGGACTCGTTCCCCCGAGAAAACCGGAGACGAAGGATTGGTCCATCGGACAATCATCTTCCCCGATATGGGTATACTTTCTTGTGCAGTAATTGTTCTTTCAACGTTAAAAACGAACTGAGAAAACGTATCATCTGGTAGGAGTACATCCGTACGCTCTACCGTACCTTCTAAGGTCAGAACGGGTGGCGTTTCTCTTTCTATGAAACGGGCAAGTTCGTCTAGATCGTCAGAAGGGGTTTTAATACAGGCAATGAACCAACCGCTTGCAAAAAAACAGGCGCTGACAAGGACAATTCGATGCTGTCCAGGACGTCTTAAGAAGAATGCCAAGGCAAACAAAAAAACAAAAATGACGCCCGGCAGCAAAGGGTTGTGACCCGAACCTTTCAAAGCGAGATACAACCCTGCGATGAAAGCAACGGCAGGGGGAACAAGTGGGCGGTTCATTAAGGAGCTGGATCCAAGTTTTGGCAACAAACAAACAGGGTGTTGCCCTAATAATCAGTTGTTTCCAAAGAGACTACTTCCACTCCCGCTCAAAAAGGTGCTGAATAGGAGCAGCAACGCATTGAGCACGACATAGACAAAGCTCAATGGGTTTATCAACGGGATATTGATAATTTGAGAAATAAGTGACTGAATCACTTGGTCGAAACCGCCCATAGGAATCCTTTCTATTCACTTAATTGCCTTCTTTGTTAACCAGTTTAAACTCGTTGTGTGTAGTTAAGCGGCAAACGTTTCTTGTTTTCTCCCTGTGTCTACTATAGAATGACAGATAGGTGTGGAGCAAATGTGATAGACGCTCTGTATTCTTTTAGTTCCTGTTGTTAACGCTAATATCGTAGGTGCAGCAACGCGTCTTTCCTGTGCTACTTAGAGGCATTTTGCAAGTAAGAAGTGTTACTTTCAGAAAATAGATTTACAGATCGCGCGGACTTTTTGCGGTTAAAAAGGGACATTTGAGAACTCATGAAAATACGTTATGTGCCTGTCTCTCCAAGTTTTAGAATTGCGTCGTTAGTTCTCGTGGCTATCAGCCTTTCGATTGGATGGGGAATACGGGGAAACTTTGGCCACGAATACGGAGCGATGATTCCAGGGGTTTTGGCTGCAATTGCTGTATGTCTAGTATCCGGTCGCGAAGACTGGCGAGACCGGGTTTCTTACTTTGCCTTTTTCGGTGCATTGGGCTGGGCTTTTGGCGGGTCAATGTCCTATATGAAAGTGGTGAATTACACCCAGTCCGGTCATCTCCCTTCGATTTTGTACGGTTTCGGGGGCTTGTTCCTTGGCGGTTTTCTTTGGGCGTCTTTGGGTTCAGCAGGTACCGCTTATGCCGCAGTGGCGGATGAAAAAGACATTCAGGCACTTTTCAAGCCTCTGATGTGGATCCTGGGCGTTTGGACAGTTTATTACTTTCTGTGGGAGCCGGTTATGAACTTGCCCGTTATTTCAAGTTTAACTGGCGGGGTTGTCACAGGTCCTGAGCGTGGACTTTTTAGAGAAATGCGACAAAACGATCCTTTCTATTGGCTTGACTCGGATTGGATTCCGGCGCTGTTTGCCTTGGTTGCTGTTTGCCTTTTTGAGCTATTCTCAAGACGTTCACGGGACATTTTTTACCTTCCTTTGTTTATCGTGTTGGGTATGATCGGGGGCGCGCTCGTTCAAAAAATATTGGTATCCACGGATGTTATGGCAAGTGCCTTGCCTTGGCTTGTGCGCGTGCAGGGTGACCTAACGGTGATGAGTCCGGAGGATGGAAGACCTTTTGACGCTCACAATATGGTGACGAATTGGCCCAAAATCTTTCATACGTATTCACAATTTCTTGGGTTTGTCTTTGGGGGTGTCCTAGGTGCTGTAATCTATTTCAGGAAGTACGGCAAATGGCAGGATGGCGCTGCATTGTTGTTGTACATGTCTGTGGGATGGTTTGCTGTATTTCTTCTTTTCCCGGTGATTTTGGGATTCAGGATGACTCCACCTCGTAATGATAACTGGGCGGGTGTACTGGGAGTTCTTCTTGGAGCATACCTTTATTGTTTTCGGAATCGACTCAAACCTGTGGTACATGCTTCGATAGTTGGTGGGACAATCGGGGGATTTGGTATCGCCTTTACTCAGTGTCTTAAGCTTCTTTTGATCGCTCCAGGGAACCCGAACCGTCTGGTAGACTTGCCTCCCGATTTGCGAGAAACAATAGTCCGATCGTGGGCGCACTGGCAAAGTGCCAATTGGCATAGCATCGTCATTGAACAAGGCGTAGGCTTAATTTACGGACTTGGCTTGGCCGTTGCGCTTGGTTTCGTGGCGCAGCATACGAACACATTGCCCGCTCGAGATACCAAATCGCCACATTGGACAAGAATCTTTGCCGTTTTCTTCATACTGGGCGTCGTCATCTATCTGAACATGGTCAAAAACGTGACAGAGTTCACGAAATTGAGGGGACCAGGCGAGAATTTTCGTTGTATGCCGGAGGTGATGAAAGCACCCTTATTTGAAAATATCGAGCTATCCACACGTACTTGGTTCAACCTGGCTTTTATTTTATATGGATGTTGCCTTTTGAGTTTGCTCTATGTCCATTGCCGCAAATCTAGGATTCCTTTTGTTCCGACTTCTAGTCTGGGAAAAGGGCAGCTCCTTTATCTGGTTTTTCTTTGGATCGTCATTACGTTTAATTTTGAGAAGGCATTGGTGGGATTTCATGAGCAAAGACTTGGTACGGAAGGGGTGTTGTTCGTAAACGCACTGCTCGCAACGTTTCTTATATCTTATTGTCCGAGCGAGAATGATAGAATGACTCCTGTTCCAAAGAACGTTATGTTAAGACCAGTTATGATCTATGCGGTGACTGCGTGTATTTTTTGCATCGTAGTTTTCACATCCTTAATACGTCTTGTATACGGTGACAAACCTGCCGGGGCCGGCATGCAGGGCGGACGCCGATTTGGACCTCAGGCAGAGTGGCGACTTTATCCTATTTTGAGAGATCGGGAACACCGTTAACGGGAGTACCACTTTCCCTATGACTAACGTTTTCTTTACACTCTTGTTCCTCATCCCACAGGCCCCGTTTGTGGGGATTAATTGTGACCTTGTCTGGGAGCCCAAAACGGACTGGGAAAGAATTATTAACGCCTTAAACGAGTCGGGCGCCGAGTGCATTCGTTTGCCTATCCGTTGGTGTGTGGTGGAACCTCGACAGGGTGAATGGAATTTCTCAACTGTAGACGATGCGATCAATGCCATACCTGACTCTGTCGAAATTCTCGCAACTTTAATGTCGATTCCTTCGTGGGCAAACGGTGTCAACCCGGACGATTGTGAAGGATGGTATGACACATATCCCCCCAAGGATTTGAGTGATTGGGAAGTGTTTGTCAAAAAAGTCGTAGATCGTTACAAGGGAAGAATCCGCCATTGGGAAATTTGGAACGAGCAAAACGGTGTTGATTTCTTTCGACCACGTTCTGATGCTTCGAAATATACAGAACTGCTGAAAGCAGCATATCTAGCTGTCAAACAGGTCGATTCCGATTGCCAGGTTGTGCTCGGGGGACTTCAAATGAATGGAATCATTCCCAGTCCTTGGTCTGCTGTTAAAGTGTCCGGATACTTGGAGGACTTGTACAAACTTGGTGCCCAGAAATACTTTGATATTTGTAATATTCATCCCTATGTGCTTCCCGATGAGGGGGCTGAATACATGATGCAACTTATCCATGACACACTGAACTTGATGGAAAAATACGGAGATAAGCATAAACCATTATGGATCACGGAAGTAGGCGCTGGAATTAACGACCATGACACGGCCAAGGACCAAGCCACCCTCTTGGCAAATACTTTCTGCTTCGCTCGAAAAGAGCTCCGAATTCAACGAGTATTCTGGTTCTTATTGCGCGACACCGAAGAAAACATCCTTGGTCCCGAAGAGACCATGGGGATAGTCACTAGGAATTTTGAAAAGAAACCGGCATTTTTCGCCTTTCAACGCGTCACAAAAGATGGAGAGAAAGCCAAACCTGTCAGCAAGGAGTAGAAACCTAAGGCGCCTTAAGTACACCACTGGCTCTTCCTAACCAATAGGGCAAAAGGAAATCCAGTGTTGGATATTCGATGGGTTTGTTGTTGCCACCGATAACTTGGCATGGAGGCCGTTGCCACAAAAAATCGCGTGGGATACGTTCCCGAGTGAGTAGGGCGTAACGAACGGAATGCTTATTCTTCATCGGGTTTTCGAGAAATCCTTGCAATTCGACTTCCCTTGACCACTTTGGCAGTTCAGGATAATCGCAAAGCATTCCTTCCAGGGTTGCTCTCGCATTCTCATCCGAGACATCACCCGTAGCCGCCACGTAGAGTGCCGCAAAATGTGGATTTAAATGGTCGTAGACCTTTTTGCGATACAAGTTGCGCATGGCAGTTCGAAATCTTGCGCTGCGCTGCGGATCATCCTCAAGCAAGTTCAGCACAAACAGTCGCATAAAGTTCAGGTTGGCGGGGTAATAGCTTCTGTCGTACTTGCCGGGTATTTTGGGGCCAGACTTTGGAAAGCGCTGTGCCATTCTATGGTACGATGGCGAAAGAAAAGCATATTTCTCGGGGTTCACACTTAGTAACAAGCGCGTCCAGGCAATTCTCCAACGGTATGAATGCCAAGTGTGACTGCCTCTCCCATCCAGGATTTTCCAATTATCTTTGACGAGGCGGTCTCCTATGCGTTCCACGAGTTCTCGGATTTTTTGTTGCACCTGGTTTTCTTCAACATACTTCCAAAGGACGGAAAATCCGAAACAGGCACCATCGTAGGTATCTCGAGAACTGTGACCCAGCCACACCATCTGACTGAAAATACCTTGCCCTTGATAGGCGCGGACTCCGAAACCTGGACGATCCGTTGATTCTTTTCCGCCGTAATACCGGTAGTACTCTTGATACGCGGGGTCCTCTGCATTTCCCGCATAGCGGGCTAGATAACCGATTCGACCTGAAACGCGGGTCAGCATGTCAAATCGGTCGAGTACTCTGTAAATTTCCTGAAGTGTTTGCGGGTCTCGTTGGACATGCCAGCGAAGGCCGAGAACCGCGAGGTAAACCCCTGTCCATGTGGTGCTGTCGCCGATACCCTCATATTTCTCCACCTTGGAACGCGAAAAATCGCTCCATAAGATGTCTGCCACGAGTCCTTGAGGCATATGGTATTGCTGAAGATGGATTAGAAAAGTTTCCGCGGCATTAAAAAGAGCTTGGGTTTGCTCGGGTTGTAATCCGGGCCAGTTGGCTTTCTCTCCTCTTGCCACGGCGCGCAACGCCTGTTCTTGTTCCGGATAAAGACCTGGTCCGACAGCGAAGGCCAGACCCATGGCTAGAAAAAAGCTCGCGAAACCAATTACTGTGGTTTTGACCCAACCTTTGGCAGAATACCGAGGGTACCGTCTGACGCAGAGTAATTTTAGATAAGAATTCACACCCTATATTATGACACAAATACGCACCCGAAATTATCTTTTTATCTAGGGGGAACTACTACAAGTCCTTGGGCATACTGTTGCCTCTTCGTGCGTTTACTTTTGTGGCTTGTTATGATTATTCTTAGCAACGACTTATTACGGAGAATTTAACGGGGATTACCTTATGGACCAACCGCCAGAAGTCTTGAGCGGACAAAACCTTACGTTTTTGGAATCGTTGTATCAGGAGTTTGTGGATCATCCGGACCGTTTTGGCACCGATTGGCAAGAGTTTTTTGAAAGTGCAAACGGGTTCTCGGGCAGTCTTTCCACTCCGATTGTAGAAACTCCCCGAGCTTGCAAAGGAGGGAATGTCCATGTTTCCGAAGCCTCTCCTCGGTGCGCCATTTGTGGCCGAGAAGAGCAAATGGCCGCCTTGCAGCACCGTGTCGACCAACTTATACGCAACTATCGGCTCCTGGGTCACCGGGCAGCAAGCCTAGACCCATTGGGGCGCCCTCTCCCCCATTTGCCTGAGCTTGAACCCGAGTTCGTCGGACTTTCCGAAGAACATATGGATCGTCTCTTTTCTGCGGGTTCGCTGTCTCCTCATGCGATGATACCCTTACGAGAGATTGTACAGCGTCTGAAGGAGACCTATTGTCGGTATATAGGCTTCCAATTCATGCACATTGACGACATTTTTGTGCGTGAGTGGTTGCAGGAACGCATTGAAAACCCGGCAAATCGCACCCGAATCAACCGTGAAGAGCAACTTCGGATTTTCAAGAGGCTGAGTGATGCCGTTCTGATCGAGGAGTTCATCCAAAATAAGTTCACGGGAATGAAGCGTTTTTCCTTAGAAGGGGCGGAAAGTCTGATCCCTTTGCTAGACCTAGCTATTGAGAAAGCGGGGGCGGACGGTTTGAACGAGATAATCATTGGCATGGCACACCGGGGGCGCATTAACGTCCTGGCAAATATCATGGGTAAGTCCCTTCACTCCATTTTTAAGGAGTTTGCGGATACCGAGCCCGAGAAGTATTTGGGTGGTGGCGATGTGAAATATCATCTGGGTTTCCACAATGATTGGGTGACCACATGTGGGAAAGAAGTTCATCTCGCCTTATGTTTTAATCCAAGCCACCTGGAGTTTGTGAATCCTGTGGCGATGGGGCGCACCCGTGCCAAGCAAGACAGGATGGAAGACCTTTTCAGGAATAAATACCTACTCCTGCTCATTCACGGTGATGCGGCGTTTGCTGGGGAAGGTATTGTTCAAGAAGTGTTGAACATGAGCGAGCTAGAAGGATACCGCGTGGGCGGTGCAATCCACGTCATCGTTAACAATCAAATTGGTTTTACTACTACAGAAAAAGATGCACGTTCCACCGTGTATGCTTCAGATGTGGCAAAAATGCTTCAGATTCCGATTCTGCATGTCAACGGAGAAAATCCTGAGGCAGTTGCTCAAGTGATGACCTTAGCGATGGATTTTCGCCGCACGTTCAGGAAAGACGTTGTGATCGATATGTATTGTTATCGAAGGCGCGGACACAATGAAGGCGATGAGCCTTCTTTCACGCAGCCAGTCATGTACCGCATCATCGGTCATAGAAAGTCCGTTCGCGATGGTTACCTGGAACATTTGCTCGCCCTGAATGAGATTACCCGCGAAGAGGCAGAAGAAATCACGGCGCGTAGACGGGCGGAATTGGAAGAGGAGCTGAAAGCAGCCCAAACCGATGGCCCACGCCCTGAGAAAAATCGCCCGAGCATTTTGGGACGTGTCTGGCAGCACTATAAAGGGGGACCGGATTCTCAGGTTGAGGAAGTTGATACTGGCGTATCACAGGAACGTTTAAAGAACTTGCTCCAAGCGCTTACCAAACTGCCCGAAGATTTTTACCCCCACCCCAAGATTGTCCGTTGGCTGGAACAGAGGGCGGAGATGGCACGCGGGACTCGGCTTATCGATTGGGCTGCTGCCGAAGCCCTCGCATTTGCCACACTTGCGGTCGAAGGCACGCGTGTTCGGCTTTCAGGACAAGATAGCCGGCGAGGCACCTTCAGTCATCGACACGCGGTGCTATTTGATTATGAGACTGGCGAGCCTTATATGCCTCTGGGGAACCTTGCTGAAGACCAAGCGCCTGTGGAGATTTATAATAGTCCCTTGTGCGAGGCGGGCGTTTTGGGGTTCGAGTACGGGTACAGTATCGGGTATCCCGATGCCCTCGTTATATGGGAGGCTCAGTTTGGGGATTTTGCCAATTGTGCTCAAGTAATTATTGATCAAAACATTGTAAGCGCAGAAGATAAGTGGAAAAGCCTTTCGGGACTCGTCATGCTTTTACCGCATGGTTTCGAAGGTATGGGGCCGGAGCATTCCAGTGCCCGCTTGGAACGATTTCTTGCGCTGTGCGCGGAGGACAATATTCAAGTGGTCTATCCCACCACCCCCGCTCAATTTTTCCATGTGCTCCGTCGGCAAGTGCTTCGTCCTTGGCGGAAACCGTTGATAATCATGTCGCCCAAAAGCTTGTTACGACATCCCCAGGTCGTATCCCCTTTGAGCGACCTTGCTGAAGGGCGTTTCAAACGCATTTTGCCCGATACTCTGAACGAGGCGAAACATGTGAAGAGAATTATTCTTTGCACTGGCAAAATCTTTTATGAACTAGCGGAACAACGGGAAAAACGAGAGCGTAAGGATGTCGCAATCGTTCGAGTCGAGCAATTATATCCTCTTCAAGAGAGTTTGCTTGCCGAAGTAATGTCGGTTTACCCTAAGAATGCTGAGGTAGTCTGGGTGCAAGAAGAACCTCAAAATATGGGAGCATGGCCTTACATTCATAGCCGTTTTTGCTCGGGCATTGCTGGGAGAAAAGCCCCACGGGTTATTTCTCGAGCAGTTTCAGCAAGTCCCGCCACGGGCTCGGCAAATTGCCATAAGCTGGAACAGCAGGAAATTTTGGACAAGGCGTTTTCCTTATCTTAATAATAACTTATCGAAAATAGCACAAGTTGCTGAAGATTAGTCATCAGATGAAGTGAGGGCTGTGTAGTGGTTGAGTTACGAGTTCCCGAAGTTGGCGAAAGTATATCCCAGGTCGAAATCGGTCGATGGCTAAAAAGCCCTGGAGAACAGGTTCGGTCGGAAGAACCTTTGGTAGAAATTGAGTCCGAGAAGGCAACGATTGAATTGCCCAGCCCAGCTGATGGTATCTTGTCAGAAATAACGAAGCAGACGGGTGAAACCGCAAGGATCGGGGAAGTCATTGGGTTGATCGACTCTACTTCTTTGATTGCCCCTGCGGTTGCTCCTTCGAAACCCGATACCGGTTCGGCGGAAACAGCAGAAAGTCCTGCCCCTCCTCAAGCCCCAACTGCAAAACCCTTTGTGATGCCAGCCGCCCAGCGTTTGATGGATGTTCATCAGGTTGAAACAAAAGATGTTTCGCCCTCAGGGCCGGGGAGCCGAGTATTAAAAGAAGACGTGCTGAAGGCGTTAGAGAAGAACGAGGTTCTTAGCAGACGCGAGCCAATGGAACAATCAAGAAAAGAGACCGTTGTTAGAATGTCTCCTATTCGTCGGACTATTGCGGCGCGTCTACTAGAGGCACAACAGAACGCCGCTTTGCTTACGACATTCAATGAAATTGACATGTTGTCGGTCAAAACATTACGCGAACATTTACAAGAGGAATTTCAGAAACGGCACGGCGTGAAGTTGGGATATATGTCGTTTTTCGTTCGAGCAGTAGTGCGAGCGCTCCATGATGTCCCGGAGGTCAATGCTCAAATCCGTGGCGATCAGATGGTACGTTTTGAGTACTGCGATATAGGCGTAGCCATCGGCGCTGGCAAAGGACTTGTTGTACCCGTACTCCGTAACGCGGAAAAAATGAGTTTTGCGGCTATTGAGCAAGCCATTTCAGATTTTGCGGTGCGTGCCAAAGAAAACAGGTTAAAAATTGAAGAACTGCAAGGCGGGACATTCACAATTACTAACGGTGGTGTTTACGGGTCTCTGATGTCTACGCCCCTTATAAATCCTCCTCAGAGTGCTGTTCTTGGAATGCATGCTATTCAGGACCGCCCGGTTGCTCTTGAAGGTCAAGTTGTCATTCGTCCCATGATGTATGTTGCGCTGACCTACGACCATCGTCTCATCGATGGGCGAGAAGCGGTTACCTTTCTTAAGAGAATCAAGGAATTGATTGAAAAACCTATCCTGCTTTTCGATTTTTAGAACCCCGCTTTCGAAAACACTTTCCCTTTTGTAGCCATTCTTCGATGTGTGCAAAAAGGTTATTCCAAGAATCCGTTGCGGTGGTACCGGTTTGTCTCTTGGACAATGATGGTATTCAGCAAGATGAGCGAGACAAGATTTGGGATTGCCATGAGTGCATTTGCAATATCGGCAAGGTTCCAAATCAAAGTGAGATGTGATGCCGCCGTGGCACCGACCAAAGGAGCGGCAACCCAAATGATCCTATAAAATGGAACCGACGGAGGGCCAAACAAATACTCCGTGGCTTTTTCCCCGTAGTAACACCAACCCAGCAACGTGGAAAAGACAAAGGTCAAAAGGCCGAAATTGAGAATAAAGGGCCCCAGTGCTTTCAACTCGCCAAAAGCTGCCTTGGATAGTTCTGTCGCTGACAAACCGTCTTGCCAGTGCCCTGAGTTCACCAGCACAAGTCCCGTGATGAAACATATGACTACGGTGTCCCAAAACGTTCCTGTGGAGGAGACTAAAGCCTGCCGAACTGGGTCGTTCGTCTGTGCCGCTGCCGCAACGATTGGAGCACTACCCAGGCCTGATTCATTCGAAAAAAGACCTCGCGCCACACCGTAACGTACCGCTTCCCTTACCCCTGCTCCCAGAAAACCGCCTACTGCTGCTTGCCCCGAAAAAGCCCCTTTCCCTATCAGGAGAATGCTGTCAGGTAAAGAGAAGAAATTTCTAATAAGAAGCAGAAAGCATCCGGCAATGTAAACCAATGCCATCACCGGAACCAGCAATTGGCAGACCCGCGCGATAGAACGAATACCACCCAGTATCACCAGGCCTGTAAGAAAACTCAATACCACCCCCGTTGTGATCGGCGGAATACCAAAAGAGATACGCGCCATATCAGCAATCGCATTTGCTTGAACGGTGTTGCCAATACCAAAGGCAGCAAAAGCTGTGAACACGGCAAACGCGATTCCGAGCCATTTCCATCCCAATCCTCTCTCGATCACATACATGGGACCCCCTGCCTGTTCGCCACTGTGAGTTGTAACCCGATACTTAACTGCCAACAAAGCCTCAGCATATTTTGTTGGAATCCCAAGTACTCCCGTTATCCACATCCAAAATACCGCCCCCGGTCCACCAGCTGTTATTGCAGTGGCGACTCCAATGATATTTCCCGTGCCAATGGTTGCCGCCAGCGCGGTGGTGAGCGCAGCAAAGTGGCTGATGTCCCCTTTCCCCTCAGCATTGCGTTTCAAAGAAAGCCGTATGGCGGTGGGTAGTTCTCTTTGTATGCCCTTCAAGCGCACGGTGAGAAAGATGTGCGTGCCCATCAAAAGGAGCAACATCGGGGGCCCCCATACCCAGCTACTAATACTTTCAAGCAGACTATTCAGAAACTCCATACATTAATTCCTTCAAGTGTTGGAGAGCCTTATGCAATTTTTTGAAAAGGAAAAGAAACTTACAAACTTAGTCTTCTAAATCGTTCGGCCTTTTCCCATAGCGTGAGGAATTTGCTCATGATTTCGGCCCTACTACTCATGAGGATCGCTTCGGCGTCTTTTCTTGCCGACTCCAACAAGCGAGTATCGCGGATTAAGTCAGCAATTTGGAGATCGCTTAGACCTGTTTGGCGGACGCCGGTAAACTCTCCCGGTCCCCGCAATTTGAGGTCTTCTTCTGCGATTTCGAAGCCGTTTGAAGTTTTGCACATCACGTCGATCCGCTTTTTGCCTTCCGATGTCCTGGGGGTTCCAAGCAAGAAACAGTAAGATGGACGGTTGCTTCTTCCCACGCGTCCGCGAAGCTGATGTAACTGGGACAGGCCGAAGTGCGGGGCGTCTTCTATTATCATTATGGTTGCATTCGGGCAGTCTATCCCTACCTCTACAACGCTTGTACTGAAGAGGATGTCCAACTCACGTCGCCGAAATTGCTCCATTAGCATTTCTTTTTCTTGTCTCGTCATGCGACCATGTATCATTGCCGTGCGCAATCCAGCAAATACCCCTTGCGACATTTCTCTATAATGTTTTGTGAGTGCGGCGGAGTTCCGATTTTGCGATTCTTCTATTAACGGGCAAACATAATAAGCTTGAAATCCTTGAGCAATTTCCTTTTTAACAAATTCGTAAAGTCGCGGAAGGTCTTTTTTTTGTACATGTATGGTTTTCACGGGGCTTCGCCCCGGGGGCATTTCATCAACAACCGTTATGTCCATCCCACCGTAGACGGTCAGCGCCAGAGTTCTGGGTATCGGCGTGGCAGTCATGTGGAGAACGTCTGGTCTATAACCCTTTGAAACAAGTTTCTCTCTTTGCACCACCCCAAAGCGATGTTGTTCGTCGACTACCACGAGACCGAGTCTTGAAAATTCTGTTGTCTCTTGGACGAGCGCGTGGGTTCCTACGACAACCGGATATTTTCCTTCTCTCATTTCTTGTCGCAACAGGGCGGGATTCGAAACACTTCCTGTCAGCAAAGCAACGGGAACTCCTAACGGCTTCAGGTATCTTTGTAAAGTATAGTAGTGTTGTTCGGCGAGTATCTCTGTCGGCGCCATGACGGCGGTCTGATATCCCCCATCAACAGCTGCTAAAACCGCATGAATTGCCACAATTGTTTTGCCACACCCGACGTCTCCGTGTAACAGCCGCGCCATGGGCCGCGGTGAGGTCATGTCAGTCAGAAGATCCTTCACGGCACGTTGCTGGGCTGTCGTCAATGCAAACGGGAGCTTCTTCCGAAATTGTGTCAGCAAAGGGCCATTAACCGTATGACAGATGCCCTTTTCTTGTTCAATTCTTTCGCGTCGCGACATAAGAATGCCAAGCTGGATAGCCAGTAGCTCTTCGTAGGCGAACCGGTCGCGCGCAGTTTTTGCCTTTTGTAAGGTTGCCGGGAAGTGTACGTCAAAAAGCGCTTCTCGTATGCAGGGATAACCGTGTTTTAGTCTGAGGTCATCGGGCAGTGTTTCCGGAATAGGGTTTGGAAGCTTATCCAAAGCCAGCGCAATTGTTCGGCGAAGCAAGCGTTGGGTCAGCCCTCCTGACAAACGGTAAATCGGCACAATTCGTCCCAGATCTTCATCCTTCTCGTCTTCTTCGGACAAAAGTTCATATTCGGGATTTGAAAGAACAAGCCCCTTACGTTCGGTAATATTGCCTGTCAATAAAGCTCGGGTGTTCGGACGAAATACCTGCTGCAAAAAAGGTCTCCCGAACCATATCGCCCTAATTTCACCCGTTGTGTCACGAAAGAGGGTTTCGACAAGCACAAGATTCCGTCTCAATCTTACTGTTCGGGTATGGACTGCCTCTCCGACAAATGTAAGCGTCCTGCCTAAGGTAGCGTCTTTGATGCAGTTGAGGGTCGTTCGATCGGAGTAATCTCGAGGAAAATAAAAAAGCAGGTCGCCAAGACATTTTATACCTGCTTGGTGGAATAATTCGGCACGTTTTTCGCCGATACCTGGCAAAGTCTGTGGTGAAGCCCCCCAAAAGGCATCCGCTGAACTAGGTCCAGCATCCTCTTGGATTCTCACTGCCTTACTCTCGTCGTCATCTTGTCTTACTGCGGCCAGTGATAACGGCCCGTATACAGGTCAAAAAGGGTGCGATAGTATTTCATGAAACGTTCGGGCTGCTCGTTGTAAGAAATCTCAGCCAAACAAAAGCCCTGATAATTAATACTCTTCAGCTTGTTAAATAGGTCTTGCCATGGGTATTGGTAAATGCCGATATCGGTTATGTGTACAAGGGCTATTTTATGCTTTAACAATTCAAAACTTTTGTCGATGCTTTTGTTTTCATCCATGTCCGAGGCATTAGAATTCCAACAAACCAAGGCATTAGGGTGATCCGCATAGTCCATCATTTTCCGGACCAGGCCGGGGTCGCTCGAGCCCTTCCCGTGCACTTCCAATCGGACTTGTACTCCAATGCCCTCCGCAAAAGTAGCTATCTGTCTCAAAGCTTTTCCTATCTGTTCGCAAGTCTTTTCCACCGGTACTCCTTCCGGCAGACCGTTTGGGCGCACCTTAATCCCTTGGGCTCCGACGTCAGCGGCAAGCTGGGCATAGGCAATGGCCCCTTCGATGTTTTCCTTGACTTTTACTGGGTCGGGATTGTGAAATTCATAGGTAGAACCTAATCCGGCAAGAGTTACGGGGCTGTCGGCGAACATTGCTCGGACGTTAGCTCGTTCCTCCTTACTAAGTTCCAGTTCTACACCATGCTTGTGGGAGGTCCTCAGCTCCACCCCTTCCAGTCCTGTCTTTTGACAAAAATCGATCAGTTCGGGCAAGGTCATGTCCTTGCCCATGTTATAGGTTACCATGCCCAACTTCATAGTCTTGGACTCCTTATTTGAACGATAGGTTCCTGTAGACTCTTGATGAAAAACCACCCAAGCAGCCTTCTTGACAAACTAACATAACTATCCTACAGCAGAAAAGAAGTAAAACCAAATGTCGAGTAGATTCACGGCCGAATTGAAGTTCTGCCTTAACAAATATAGAATCAACAAAACTTAACTGATACTGGAGCACGGAACAGACAGACTATGGCAATTCGTTTTTATAACACCCTGACCAGGAAAAAAGAAGTTTTTGAGCCTTTGCGGCCACCTGATGTGGGCATCTATGCTTGTGGCCCGACCGTTTATAACTATGCTCACATTGGGAACTTACGAACATTCCTTTTTGAAGATATTCTACGACGTCATCTCACCTACCGAGGTTATCGTGTTACCCATGTGATGAACATAACCGACGTTGAAGACAAGATAATTCGTGCTTGTCGGCAAACCGGGCAATCGCGTGAAGAATTGACCCACCGGTATATTCAGGCGTTCTTTGAGGATTTGGACGTTCTGGGAGCGTTGAAGCCCCATCATACTCCTAAAGCGACTGAACACATTCGTGAAATGGTCGAGTTGATCCAGCAATTGATGGCGAAGGGTTATGCCTATCGTGCAGGTGATAGTATCTATTTCCGTCTGACATCCTTTTCTGACTACGGTAAGTTAAGTCATTTCGATGTGGAGTCTTTGGAGGTCGGTGCCAGTGGACGAGTCGACTCGGACGAATACGAGACGGAAAACGCCAAAGATTTCGCTTTGTGGAAAGGTTACGACGAAGACGATGGCGACGTTTTTTGGGAAACTCCCATCGGGAAAGGCCGACCAGGCTGGCACATTGAATGCTCCGCCATGAGCATGAAATATCTTGGCGAGACATTTGATATCCACTGCGGAGGAGTCGACCTCATATTTCCTCATCATGAGAACGAAATCGCTCAGGCCGAGGCGTGCACAGGAAAGCCCTTTGTCAAGTATTGGCTTCATGCCGCGCATTTGAACATCGATGGCAAAAAGATTTCGAAATCATTAGGGAACGTGATAACTCTACGAGACCTATTGGAACGAGGTCACGACCCTCGCGTCATCCGTTGGGCGCTTTGTACCACGCATTATAGGCAGCCGTCGAATTTTTCTGAAGAGGGCCTTGCTTCGGCAAAAGAAGCGTTACAACGTATTTGGGATTTTCGGCGGCGTTTGCAACAGGTAAAGCGGGCTCAAGGCGTAGATGTGAAACCCGAAGTTGAGGCCTGTGAAAAGGCATTCTGCGATGCGATGGACGATGATCTGAATATCTCGGCGGCTCTCGCAGTTGTTTTCGAGTTTATCCGTCAGACCAATAAGTTGTTGGATGATGACCGCGTCGGCAAAGACGGCGTCCAAGAAATAACAGCGCTTCTTGACCGACTTCACGAGGCTACAGGGCTTTTTCCGCCTTTACAAGCAGAACCTATTCCGGAACAGATTATCGCTTTGGTTGAAGAACGCGCTGCCGCACGACGGCACAAGAACTTTGCTCGTGCAGACGAAATTCGCGCGAAACTATTAGAGTTGGGATGGATTGTTGAAGATACGCCAAACGGTCCTAATTTGAAAAAAAGAACCTAGGAAAGCTTGCATTCCTAAACATGGGTTTCTGGGGAGGGGCTACATCATGCGACTTACAAGAACTGCCGACATAAAGGAAATTCGTCCGCGGGATGTGCCACAACGTTCGATGAAATTCGCGGCGGACCTGTTACGCTGGATTGTGCAAGTCAAGGACGTGTTTCCGGGGCCTCTGCTTGACCAGATTGCTGTGGCGGCCATTTCTTTATCGGAAGATACTGGAGACGCACTGGTGACTTCCAGTAAACGGTCTTATTTGAGTCACATTTCCTCAGCACGTCAATCAGCGCGACATCTGCAACACCTACTTCGACTTGTCGAACACACGGGTCTGTTGCCTGAGGGTGAAATCTCGGGTTTTGTTCTGGAAGCAGGCTCGCTATTTGCCGCACTTGATGGGATGTATCTCAAAGCAAGGCAATCACTTGACGCAGAGTCCCGGGAAGAGCGGCATTAACGTCTCGGCTAGACCAAGTATTGTGTGGTCACTCGTCATTTCTTTGGAACTCGCTATCGAAACTGGTGTTATATAAGGTGAAACATGTCCCAGGACATCGCAGAAATTCCCGACTGGGATTTAGTTGAACGTGCCAAAAATGGTGAAATGCGAGCCTTTGAGGAATTGCTGAGACGTTATCAGACCCCAGTAGTTCATTTTTGCCAACGAATGATCGGGTCGTTGCAGGATGCTGAGGACGTCGCGCAAGAGTGTTTTGTTCGGCTGTACCGAGTTTTGCCACAGTTGAAACCCAAAGCTAAGTTCACAACGGTCTTGTTCGGCATAGCCCGCAATTTGACGTTGAACGCGATACGGGATGCCGAAAGGCGCGGGCGAAGCAAAACATTTTCTTTGGCAGGAGACCTTGAAAAAGGTGAATGGTATCTGCCCGATGAGAGGCAAGACCCGAGAAGAACGGCGGAGATGGGCGAACTGGACGAGAAAATACAAAGATCATTGTTGGCATTGGCGCCGGAACATAGAGAAGTTATCCTGTTACGAGAGGTGGAACAAATGGACTATGAGGAGATTGCGCGAGTAACTGGGACATTGGTCGGCACGGTCAAGAGTCGTTTGTCGCGTGCTCGGGAACAACTCCGTTTACGTTTGATGGAGTTGGGAGGAAATGAACCATGAGAAAGAAACGGTTACGTCGTCTTGTTTCAGAGTACTACGATGGGAAATCCCGTCATCCTGAGAGAGTTCGAGAACTGATTCAGACCGACCCCGAGGCAGCTGCATATTTCCAAGAACTACAGGCTTTGTCGTCTCAGTTGCGTTCTTTACCGTCGCCAAGTGTTTCGCCCGATTTTTCGGTACGGGTTATGCAAAATGTTGCTCAATTAGACATGGAGCGCGTCCGGCCGCGTTGGCAATGGGTTGGGCTGCCGGCCGCCGCGGCCGCGCTCCTTGTCATAGCGACAGTCCTATTCTTTGAGGTCTATAAACAAGATACACGTTCCGGTTCGAACACTCAATCTCAATTTACGGCGATAGATCCCGATGTTTTATCGGAGGTAATTGTCACACGTATTGCACAGGGGGAGGAGCTGCCTTGGCAAGGCGAGGCCTTCGATATGTTCGAGCCCAATACCAGTGGGAGTGAGGTTGAATACGAAATAGCTGATGCTTCCATATACTCTCCGGAGGTTTTTGGTCGGATGCTTGCTACCTTGGAAGAGGAATCGGATTTTTATACGGTTATAGACTCGCTGGAGAATGGTGAGGTGGGCGCCATGCGTGATTTGCTTGCGGAATACGTGTTGGAGGGTTGAGCGATGGAACGTAGTATTCGCGTCTTGGTTGGAGTTGTCATTATGTTGAGTGTTGCACTGGCGCAAAGTATGTACGCCCAGGAGCCGCCGCCTGTGGGCAGTCCTGCGCCAGGTCCAAAACCGCCGGGCAAACATGAAGGAATGGGGCCTGGGATGGGAGGACCTAAGGGGCACAAGGGTCCTATGGGACCGGATTGGGAAGATAAAGACCTTAAAGAGCTCATAGACACGGTTAGGATTTTCCGACTGTCCCGCGCTCTAGAGTTGACGGATGAGCAAACCGTAATGCTGATGCGGCGATATGATGATCTGAAGAAGCAAATTTCAGATCTTTGGGAAAAACGTAACCAGATGATGGAGCAATTGCGAGACAAGGTCAACAAAAATGCGCCCGAAGCGGAAATAGAGCAGGTTTTAAATGACCTCAGTAAACTGGAGGAGGAGAGCTTCTACGCACGAAGAGACTTGTTGAAAAAGGCCGGGCAAGACTTAACTATAACGCAACGCGCGAAACTTCTTCTTTTTATGCAAGATTTCGAGCGCGACATGCGTAAGCTTCTTGAGCGTGCCCGCGAGTTCCAAGGTGGAGACAAAGAAGCCATCCGGGGTGAACTTAGGAAACGTATCCAGGAATGGAACGGAGGTCGCCGAAATGAACTTCCGGGGAACCCAATTCCTCATGATGGTAGTCCGCCGCCGCCAGCAAAAGACACTGTTCCTCCACCTCCGCCTGGGCCTGGAGGGGCACCTTCCAACCCGCCACCACAGGCTTGGTAAAGAGTCCGAAGATTTAAGGTAAGAATAAGTAGCAACCTTTGTAAAGCCGCGCAAAAGCACGGAACGTGATGCATTATTCGTGCTGAGTAGCTTACGTTGGGCTCACCATGAGCTCTTTCCTTAACAGAGTCCCATGCTGCACACTTCCTGACGGCAACACGCTTTTTGTTTTATTTGAAGGAGACTATAATAGGGTTCAGTAGCTTCGATGGGAAACTGGCAAGTTGTTTTCAGAATTATCTGGAAGGCCTCTCCGAAACAACCGAGGTTCGCAGGATGAAGCATCCGTCAAGAAGGTTTAGAGTTCGCCTCAGGAAATGCGATTTAGAGCGACTTGATTTTCTAATGTCTGTTACCAATCTGAGGACACGCAGCCGCGCGGTACGGGCGGCTCTATCAGTGTATTACTCGCTTGTTGTGGTTAAGTCGCGGGGGTTTCGGGTGGCGTTTTTGAAAGCCGAAACGGGTGAGATGTCTGATTTCAATAACCAAAGTAACCCCGTTCCCACGAGTAAAGGAACCAAAGAACCGGCTGAGGCTTCTTTCGAGATTCGCATCTCTCCTTCAGATGAGAAAGAAATCGAAGCTATCTGTGCGATTACCACCCAAAGAAACCGTTCGAAAGTCATTAGACAGGCGCTGGAAGACTATTTAACTGTGGTCGAAATGAAACGTGCCCGCTTTGAAGTGGTGGCAATTTCTCCAAGCAACGACCAACTTCAAATACCCATTACAATTCCTTGGAAAGACGATGACGACAAATCGACACAATCGCCTGCGGAAGCCGTGTCTCATAGAAAAAAAAGGCAGGCAAACTATGTTTCGCTAACACTTCCTAGGGATTTGGTGGAACAAGTCCAAAAACTAGCTGGTGAGCAAAATCTGCCGACCAGGAGCCTCGTGGCTCATATGCTTAGGAATCAGATTCAATGGTTCAAAAAAAGAAAGAAGAAACTCAAGATAGGATCTGAGGATGCTTCTCAAGGTTTTCCGCTCGACCTCTTTTCTTCCGAAGAAGACGACGATCATGCAAGAATGTCTATACCGGCACGTCGCGGGAAAGATATCGGTCTGTTCTCCCCACCTATCCAACCGATGCTATTTCCTTTGCCAGCGGCTTCAGGTCCTGAGTGGGCCTTGGTAGTAGCCCAAGATGAACTAGGGCGCCCTCAGCAACAGATAGTTAAGCCTGACGCAATCATTCCGTTATCGCCAGAAGATACGCAGGGTTTCTGAGCATCTTCTAGTTTTCTTTTTTTGCTTCTCAAAAAAGTTTTGACGCGGGGGATCTTTTTGGACAAAAATAACGCATGCAGGGGTGCCGAATAGGGTATCAAATATAGAAGGAAATGAGATGACGGATGATGAACGAATAGCCAAATTGTTCCGCTATGCGCAAGTCGGCATGTGTGTCAATAGTGTCTCTCACGACGTAAATAATTTGTTGGGGGTCATATTGGCTTACTCGGAACTGCTTTCAGTTGATCCTAGTATTTCTGTTGAATCCCAGCGAATGTTACGGGAAATCATCTCTGCTGTGCGAAAAGCCACTTTGTTAGTAGGCGCACTCACGGATATTGCCCGTAAAGAGAGAACAGACATCCGAATCATTGACCCTGCTCAACTGGCGGAACGTGCTCTGAGTCTCTTGCAGTACACTATTCGCACCCAAGGGGTTAACATTGAGCGCAATTTCCAAGGAGATTTGGGCACGGTTGCGGTAGACTTGCCCAAAATCACCTTGGCTTTGGTTTACCTGCTAATGAATGCGCTTGATTCGATCCAAGGCGTTGAGCACAAACTTCTACGCATGTCCGTTTGCAAGAATGGCGATTCAGTAGAGTTTGCCATTTGGGATTCTGGCGAACCCATACCCACTGAGCTTCACCAAAAAATCTTTGAGCCCTATTTCACGACAAAAAGTGAACTCCATTTTGGACTGGGGCTTTCGCTGGCACAAACTATAGTTCAGGAACACGATGGGACTATATTCTACCAGCCCGAGCGAGGGTTCGTCATTCTGTTGCCTTATCACAATCGTCATTTGAATCGGGCGTGATTTCATGAGGGTTGTGGCGGGAAAAACGCCGCTGCCTCTACCCCACGTTCGGCAGAAAATAATCTATCTTCAAGGCGAGATGAGGTAAGTAACTACGACACGAGCACGGCACGTCAGCGGCCCATATCGAAACCCATGTTCCCCCTCTTGACATGGATTCAACCATGTTACCTCTTCCACTTGCACCTTTTGGACTGCAACGATGTGGACCCGCATGATATCTGCAGCAGCCTCACCGTGCGGATACGCCGCTTCTACCGCTTTGCCGATGGCTGTACGCTCAGCCGAAACAGGCTCAAACAATCCCAAACGCGGAAGACTGACGCGGCATTGTAAGGCCGCAGCGATATTCCGTAACTTATCATAGATTCTTGCTAGCGCTTCGGATTGTTCTTCCGTTTTTCCCAAATCAGCAAGCGAGAAACGTATGCGGACCCTAAGTCTAGCCTCCAGCGGTTTTGCAGACTGCGGAGGTACCTGGGATTTTGACAAAGCACGACTGTAAATCTCTACGGCATAGCCTTCTATCTCCGACGGCGCTAACTCCGATAGCGTGAGTTGCTCTCGCACTTGCTTTTCGAAATTTACTGACAGTTCTTGCGCCGCTAGGATGTTCACGACCCCAGCCGTTTTTTCGAAATCAAAGTCTGCACACTCGGGATCTACGCTGAAGTTGAATTCTCCTTTGGCTTCAATGGACTGTTGAGAAACTGGTTGGGTTTGTGCATACGCGGGATGGCTCAAGAGTACACTGGATAACGCAATATACAGAACGACGCCGCCTGAGTACTGCATTAGACCCTCCTTCGTGTTCATAGGGGGAAAAGACTTTCCAAATCTTCGGGAGTTGGTTTTCTGCCGTATTCGCATATCTCGAAGGATTCCGCAAACTGAACTTTTTGAGCTTTTTCCGTACCGTACCGACGTTCAAGACCAGCAAAACTATGCTGAGCGAATTCTGCAAAAAACGGACGCCAGGTTTTCTTCAGCCACTCCAGACGTTCTGGTTGGCTCTTTGGAACTTCGTCCAATTTGTTGTCCAACCATGGCAACCACTCATAAACTTGCGATTCCATGGCAGCCAACATCAGCCATTTTGTTTCTATAACGTCGTCAATGGAGACCGAAACATCGGGAGAAAAAGGCGTTGGTTTTGTAAACAAGTCTTGAAAATAAAAGAAAAACGGATTGGATGCACACCGAGGGGTATCGGGAGAAAACCCGGGCACGGTAACCATGAAGGCTGCATCTTGGACGAGAAGCGACGTATAGCGATGGTCAGGGTGGTAGTCGTTGGGACGATGAGTCAAAACTACGTCGGCGTCATGTTGTCGGATAATATCGACTACCTTTTTCCGCAACTCTAGCGTCGGCATGAGCTCACCGTCTGGGATGTCAAGCACCATCGTGGTTACACCGGCAATCTTAGCCGAAGCCTCAGTCTCTTTAATCCGTCTGCGCGCCAATTCAGGTCCCAGGATTTCAAAGTGTCCTTTATCACCGTTGGTCAGCGACACAAACAAGACATTTGCGCCTTGCTGAACCCATTTTAGGGCGGTACCGCCGGCGAAGAACTCGCAGTCGTCCGGATGTGCTCCAATGCAAACTATGTTCATCGTATTGCCCAACGGCGTTAGTTTTTGGATGTGCTGGTCTGCTCTGTTTTAGGCTCGCCAGACTCATTTAACGGCGGTCCCGGAGTCGGCTCAACAGGTTTGCCAAAGCCCTCTTTCCTGAAGTTGATACGGACTGCGGTCCCGAGAACAGCCCGAGAAGTCCGGTCGGGTGTGGTCTCTGCAGTAAGTGGATTCACGCTGTCAGGGTCAGTACCAACGGGCAACAAAAGCCCTTCGAGGTTTAAACTAATGAGAACTGTTTCGGGGGGCGGGTTTCCAATTAGATGCATTACTTCTACTGGCGGCAACGGATGCGTCTGGTTGCTCCGTTCACCCAGAACAATGCTCAACCCTTCTGGCGTCGGTTTGCCGTCGATCGCGAAATTTCCACGTATAACTACCGGAGCTTCATCATAATTCTCTCGGCACTGACATTCGACATCCAGCCACAATTCCTCTGGAAACGGTGGCAAGATATCCAGTGTCAAAAGGCGTGTCCTATCCAGAGCGTCCGCTTTTGGTTCTTCCAGAACCTTCGGAGACTTAGACTTGTCGGCCACCTTCACATTAATGAAGACGGTTTGCTCCACATCCCCAATGTTCTTGGGTACAGGTTTGACGGGTGCGGGTGCCGCTGATGACTCGCTGGGTTTAGCAGACGGAGAAGGGGTTTGGTTATTGCTCGGGGTTTGTCCAGAAGGCAAGCACGAGCAGAGCAATACTGCTATTAGAATAGGAACGCAAAACGTTTTCATGGTTGTCAAAAACCTCCCTATCAACATGTCGAAAAACACCGTCAATACGAGCACACGCGAGTTTTGTTTTGCGTAATCATAACAACTTAAGCCGAAAAGTTCACCTTCTGAGGCTTAAGTTGTCGTCTGGGTGAGCGTTTTGGTTAGTTTCTGCGGCTTTTCAGCAGGTCTGTTTGGCGTTTCCGCAGCGCTTCATTCAACGCGTTCCTCAGAAGCTCGTCCCCGAGTGTTTCGCGGAAAATCGCCCGTTTTTCAGCATAGTACTGCAAGCGGATATATCGGATATCAATGAGAGCGATATACAACGCGGCAAAAAGCGAAAAGAAGAATAGAGACCAATACCCCAAAAAGAACCAAACCGACTGTCGTAAAAACAGGCGCAAAGCCTCCCACTCTACGCCGAGCATCGCCATCATCGCACATACGAAGAGCGCAAAGGCTGCTCCGATTCGCCAGTGGATCTGTTTAACCACGTGCTGCTTAACATCCCTTTCTTAAAAAACCTATTACATTATACCAGAATCAATTCGTCGGAACCCATACTCTTTCTTCGTATCTTTCCCCAGAGGGCGATCGTAACACGCGGGTCTCATAATGCCCGCATGAAGGGTTCGAGGCAGAAGGTACAGTTGAATGGGTACCCCGCCCCGCCTCCGCAACTTGATCCCCGACCAAGGCTCCTGCTAAAGCGCCTAGTCCCGCTCCGATCAGGGCTCCCTCACCTTGTTTTCCGCTCTGATGGCCGACAATGGCTCCTGTTGCCGCGCCTAACATGCCACCAATAACAGCGCCTTCCTGCACAGGGGTTGTGTTGCAAGCTGAGCCGAGTATTGCGACCCCCAGTAGTATTACAGCAAAAGCATATTCCTGTTTCACTGTCTTTCGTCTCCGTTCATAAGGTTCGGCACGTTTCTCGTTCAAACTTGGTCGGATATAGAGACGAAACGACAAGACCTGTTATTCACCGTGAACTGTTCTGTTTGGAAGAAAGGGTCATGCCAACATAGTCTGGACTAGGGCATACACAGGATATGGTGCAAGGCGTTCCCGCCCTTTAAGAGGTACCAGTTCAATTAAGAACACGATTTCTTCTATTTCCGCCCCCAAGCGTTCCATCATACGGCAAATCGCCGCCATGGTGCCGCCCGTGGCCAATAGGTCATCCACGAGAACGACCCGGTCCCCTTTTTTAAGCGCATCTATGTGTATTTCCAATGAGTCCGTGCCATACTCCAGCTCAAAATTCTCACGTATAGTTTCCGCAGGCAGTTTTCCAGGTTTTCTCACCGGAATGAAAGGTAGCCCCATAGCGTATGCCAAGGCGGCACCAAAGATGAATCCCCGGGCTTCGGCTCCAACTATGGCATCTATGTTTTTGCCAGTATAACGACTTTTCCAAATGTCAATTACTTCGTGAAACGCTTCAGCGTTCTTAAGTAATGTGGTGATGTCCTTAAATTGTATGCCCGGTTTTGGAAAATCAGGAATATTCCTTATGATCGACTCAAAGTCCATAGTCTCTACCTCTGACACGATTACGTCTTTTTAAAGTCTTCTTTTTCCTTTACAAATTCCCGAAGACGCTTCATGGCATCGTTTTCAATCTGGCGGATACGTTCTCGAGTGAGATTGAACTTCCGGCCGGTTTCCTCCAAAGTGTGTGCCTTATAGTCCAGGAGCCCGTAACGATATTTTAAAATATCGGCTTCTCGCTTGCTGAGCTGTTTTAGAATCTCTTCTAACTCCTGGTCTCTTTCGAGGTTTATGATTGCTGTATCTGTTTTGCGTGGTTCGATACTTTCTGGAATGCCGCGCCCGTCGTCCGTGGCCGACTCGAGATTGTCGAGAGGGGCGATTTCTTGACTGTATTCATGAAGTTTTCTGGCTTCGTTGATCTTTATACCCATGACCTTTGCCACTTCTTCCGGTTCCGGTTGCTTGCCGGTCTTGGTATAAAGCTCCTCGGCAGTCTTTTTGTACTTGGCAACATTATCGGTCACATAAACCGGTATTCTCACGGTACGGCCATAGTTGGAGAGCGCACGAGTAATGGCTTGTCGAATCCACCAAGTTGCGTAGGTTGAAAACTTGCAGCCGCGATTGGGGTCAAAACGTTCCACGGCTTTCATAAGACCGATATTGCCTTCTTCGATCAGGTCCTGAAGGGGTAACCCATAATAAAGGTATTTTTTTGCGATACTTACGACGAGGCGCAGGTTGGCGACGATCAATTTACGTCGTGCCGCAGCATCCCCCTTACGAGCCGCTTTTGCCAGTTCGATTTCTTCGGCGGCGGAAAGAAGCGGAATCTTGGAGATTTCCGCGAGGTAGGCGCTTAATCCCATTTCTTTCTCATCCGCCATGCGTCAACCCCACATAAACAAACTGCGGCCTCTGACTGCAACCCACAATTAAGAAACACATCTCCCGTCGTAACGTCACAGCATCATTTTAGAAAACGTCACGCACGCGATCAATTCCCGGGTAACTGAATCTCTTGAAAAGGAATATTCAGCTATCCTTGTTCAGGCGTTCTAATGCGCAACCAGCGGCTCCGATCACTCCCGAATCAGGATCCAATGCCGCCGGTACAATCATCGCTCGCTTACCGGGCACTTCAAAGGATTGTCGAAGTGCTGTTTCGCGTAAAGGAGCAAAGAGGAGGTCTCCAGCAGCTATCATTCCTCCCGACAGCACAACTTTTTCTGGGTTGAGAAGGTTGATGAGGCTACCGATGGCAGTACCCAACCATTTCCCAGTCTCCTGAACTACCCACAAAGCGAACTCATCTCCTGCTGCCGCCGCATCGGAGATCATTTTTCCAGTCAACCCTGAGTAATCGCCACCGCACATCTCTTTCAAGATGGTATTTTCCCCTTGTTGGATTCCTTCCAAGGCCGTGCGAACCATACCAGTCACAGAGGCATACGTTTCCAGACAGCCTTTCGCCCCACAATTGCACTGTCTGCCACCGCGGCTCACACACAAATGCCCGATTTCGCCGGCTGTACCGTCTGGCCCACGCAACAACTGACCCATCACCACAATGCCGCCCCCTACTCCAGTGCCCAAGGTCAACAGTACCATGCTGTCTACTTCCCTACCAGCACCGAGCCAGAACTCACCGTAACAGGCTACGTTGGCATCATTGTCTACAAAACAGGGCACATGCCAGCGCTGGCTGAGTAGGTCAGCAAGCGGCACATCTTTCCAGCCGGGCAGATTTGGCGGACTGAATACAACCCCCGTTTGCCAATTCATGGGACCTGGTGCCCCAACACCGGCAGCAATGACGTCTTGAAACGGGATTCCTGCCTTTTCCAGCACAGACCTCACAGAAGCGTCTATGTTTTTGAGAACGCCTTCCAAACCGAGTTCAGCTTCCGTTGGACGCGAGTCTTTCCCCAGTACTCTGCCGTCACGTGACACGGCTGCTGACTTGATGTTTGTTCCCCCCAGGTCTACGCCTATAAGTACATCGCTCATATTTTAGTTTCCTCGATCGTTCGTACAAACGCCAATGCCCGTTCTATTCTTTGCAAACATTTTTCTTTGCCCAACAGGGCTGCCAACTCAAACAGCCCGGGTCCCACACTTTTCCCTGTCAGGGCTAACCGTGTCGGATGAATGAAGTGGGCCACAGGAACGCCTTCTGCAGCAGCCTTCTGCTCAAAGGTGGCTTTCAACCCATCATGGGAAAAGTCTGAAGTCTCTTCTATCATGTTGCGAATTTTTTCAAGGGTTTGAACGGCATTTTGGGGTTCTTTTCGCCAGTGTTTGTTTACGGCTTTTTCTTCGTAAGATTGAGGCTCCACAAAGAAGAAGTCCGTGTAACCGATGATGTCGTTAAGTGTCGGGATACGATCTTGGCAGATAGCCGTCATTTGAATAAGCCACTCTTTTGGGAAAGCATCAACATCAAAACCGGCTTTTCGCAGTATGGGTAATACGCGTTCACAAAGTTCTGCGGCGGTAAGTTTCCGAATGTGCTGGCCGTTTAACCAGAGGAGGCGCTTATAATCAAACTTACCGGGAGATTTTCCCAGGCGTTCGATGGTAAAAGCCTCTATCAGTTCCTCACGAGAGAAGACCTCCCGATCGTCGCCGGGCGTCCATCCTAAAAGAACCAAGTAGTTAACCAGCGCTTCCGGGAGAAAACCGTCCTCTCTCCAATCCAACACGTTTGCTCCGTGTAGTCGTTTGCTGTACTTTTGTCCCTTTTCATCCAGAACCATCGGGAGATGGGCAAACTGGGGTAATTCATAGCCCAATGCTCGAAAAAGCATAACATGACGCGTTGCGTTGGTGAGGTGGTCATCGCCTCGTATGACATGGGTAATTTTCATCAAGCCATCATCGACGACCACGGCAAGGTGGAAAACAGCATCTCCGTTGGGTTTGACGATAATAAAGTCGTCAAACTCTGTATGGTCGGTTACAACCTTTCCTTGAATGAGGTCATCAATTTCCGTGACGCCTGGCGGAACTTTGAAGCGTATTGAATAAGGCAGGCCTTCTTTGGCGCGGATTTCCTTTTCGGTCAAGTTCCTGCATTTTCCACTGTAACGGGGCGGGCGTTTCTCGATTCTGGCACGTTCCCGTTCTGCGTCGAGTTCTTCTTTGGAACAAAAGCACTTGTATGCCTTTCCCTCTTTCAAGAGACGATTTGCTTCCTGTAAATACAGATGTTTTCTTTCTGACTGCCGGTACGGGCCATAAGCGCCTCGTTCAGGTTCATCGCGAAAAGACGGTCCCTCGTCCCAGTCGATACCCAACCATTTCAACGCTTCGCACACAATATCGGCATATTCCGGTTTGCTTCGCTCTGTATCCGTATCTTCGAGACGGAGGATAAACGTGCCACCCTTGCTCCGGGCAAACAGCCAATTTATCAATGCCGTTTTGGCATTACCAATATGAAAAAAACCTGTCGGAGACGGCGCAATGCGCACTCGTATCCCACTCATGTCCATCTCTTTTACCTTTCGGGGGTTGATAAGAAAAACCAGCCGCAAAAGGATACACATTTTCCAAAGAAAATGCACCTTCGTTTATTGACTTCGTCGCGTCGGGGACTCTGCTACTCGCAATGACATCAGAGGGCACAGGGCGGAAAAGGCATGGTCTTAGGCGGAGATGTGGAGGGTGAGTCACTGCCTCGCCCCTACAAGGAGATTGATGGGACGCGTGGTCCTATTTCGGAATATAAGAAGCAAGCCTCGTCCCCACGAGGAGATGGATGGGACGGGTTCTCCTGCGTCTAGTCACGTTGGGTGTCCCTCGCGTTGTCATTGCGAGGAGTGTGTGGACAGGCACGACGTGTGGAGCCCCTCACGAACTCGTGGATTACTGGCATTCGCACTCCCCTTTTTCCGCTACGCCCCCACTCGTGTCACTGCGTGGAGTGTTGACAGGCACGAGATGGCAATCCCTTTAGGAACTCCGGTTTGAAGTTCGACCTCTGCAGTAGGCCCCCAGTTCACTATGCGGTTAAGGGAATTCCCTTGTCGTGAACGCCATGTACGTTATATTCCTCCTAGTTTTGTTACAATATGACGAGTTTATGTACCGTAGAATTGACTTGGATTATCAAAGGCGACTGACCCTTTCTGCTATCACCTCATGCGTCATACATGGGGTGGTGATGATTTTGTTTTCTTTTTGTGCAATTCATGGACCTGTTTCAGGGGCTATCCTGTCCAAGAAAGCCGAACCTCTCGTCCTGCATCTTTCACGCCCCGAGTCCCCAAAACGATTGGTGGAAAATGTCCTGCCGGCGGAGCGCCCTGTGGATGCGACGACAGAACTGATCGCTGAGCAAGACTCAAACGCCGCTGATACGGAAGAAAGTCCGGGGGATGTGCGTGTCCCCCACACGCCTCAAAAAGCGGAATTTGAAGAAACCGGTGCTGTGGGTCTTTCCAACTCACCTTCACCACCGCGCAGAGCGCCTTTAACGGAGGAGACGCCGCCCGAGCAAAAAGTGCCTCAATCTCCAAAGTCACCAGCCCCGGAGAAGAAACAGGTTGCTAGCCTAAAAGTGCCTATGTCTGAGCCCTCTTTGGAATCAGAACCAGATACCGAGCAAAAGCAGCCCCCAAATACCCCATTGCAGAATCAACCGAAAGAGTCCCAGTCGGGGCGCGTTGCTCGTGCGCGAGTGGAAGGAGGCGCAAAGGAAACTGGGATTTTAAGTTTTGAAGCGCACCGCCATGCGATGGCGCCGTACTTGCAGAAGGTACGTCAAAAGGTCGAGAATCGTTGGAAAGCAATTTTACAGACTCGGTATTCCGGGACAGCGTCTACTCAGGCAGTGCTGGATTGTGCGATTGGTCCGGACGGAAATTTGGTTTATGTGCGTGTGGTGGACCCCGGCGATTCCCCCACGTACGCCTATTTGTGTAAAGAGGCGATAGAGCAAAGCGGTCCTTTTGGCAAGTTTCCGGTGGAAGTGCCTGCTTTTTTCCGTTCTCAGAATATTGAGATTCGGTGGACATTTTCGTTTTTTATGTAAGAACGTAACTTTAGGGAGGCTCGGATGTTTCATACGCTTGTGCAAGGCGGGGTGATGATGATACCCATCGGTCTATGCTCGTTGGTGGGGTTGACCATCGTTGTGGAACGGTTTATCGCTCTCCGACGCGGGCTTGTTTTCGATGAGCGGGTGTTGCGTCTCACGGAAGGTTTTTCGGAAAAGACTTCGCCGGATGCCGCGTTAGCGGTTTGTCGCCAAGCTCATGGGGCTTTTGCCCGTCTGATTGAAGAATGTCTTCGGGTAAAGCATCTGGAACACGACCAAATCATCGAAACGATGCACGCATCGGGCAGAACTCAAATTGCCGGGCTGGAGAGAGGACTGAACATACTGGAAATTGTGGCGGGGGTGAGTCCTTTGTTGGGGTTATTGGGAACGGTGTTGGGTATGATTCGTGTTTTTAATGCAATCACTGCTAAAGGTATTGGAAATCCTCAAGTTTTGTCTTCAGGCATTGCCGAGGCCCTTATTACAACCGTGGCGGGATTATGTGTGGCTATCCCAGCCGTGGCGTGCCACAGTTGGCTGGCACATAAAGTGGACGATTACGCTACTGAAATGCAGGAACGTGCCACAGCATTTGTTGTTCGTCTGCTTGCCAGCCAGAAACGGAGAGGTTCCGAGTGAGCCGCGCGGCTTTCAGTGAAGCGCGCCTTTTAGAATCTCTGAAAGGATGAGTCCCGCGGCGAACAATCCTAGCATTCCTGGTATGTAAGACAAAGAGCCTTGGGGTCTTTTGACGAGGGCGTTGTCTCCCGTTGTTTCGTTGGGTTGTTGGTATTGCACCACGGGCGGTTCCGCAGAAAAAACGCAGCGTACTCCGCGAACAATGCCCTGTTTTCTTAGAGCGGTTCTTACTCGTTTTGCCAAGGGACACCCAAACGTCTCGCTGATGTCGGCTGCACGAACCATTTCCGGATTCAGTCGGCGAGCAGCGCCCATACAAGAGACGAAAATATTCCCCCTTCTATAATTTTCCGCGATCAACGACACTTTTGCACCTAAAGAATCAATCGCTTCGATTGCGTAGGTGATGTCATTGGGTACCAGCTGATGAACGTTTTCAGGAAGGATTCTCTCGTAAACGGGCACAATGATGATATCAGGACAAATGGCTTTTGCACGTTCCATAGCGACATCCACTTTCTTACGACCGATGGTTTCCTGAGTAGCGAGAATTTGTCGATTGAGATTAGACGGCTCAACAATGTCACAATCGACAACGTACAGTTTCCCCACCCCTGCTCGGACCAAAGCTTCAAAAGCATATCCCCCCACTCCGCCAAGTCCGTAAACCGCGACGGAAGATTCCCGTAGGCGTTGAATGCCCTGGTCTCCTATCAACAGGCGGGTTCGTTCATGTATGTTCATGCATTCAGTCCAAACAAACGGATGGCATTTTCTGTGGTTTTTTCAGCGATTTCTTCCTCGGGCAATTCCAACAATTCGGCTGAAGCACGTAGCATGTAGGTTAGATTTGCGGGCACGTTTACCATGCCTTGTAATTCTACAGGGGGCAAGTCGGGACTGTCGGTTTCTAATAAAAACCTTTCGGGATAAATGCGTTTCAAAACTTCAACACGTTTGGGACTGTTACGATAGGTTAGGGCTCGTCCCATGGAAAAGCTGAATCCCAGCTTTATTAGTTCCTCTGTTATCTCAAGGCTTCCCGAATAGGCATGAACAATTCCACCGGCTTTGGGTAGTCCAATCTGGCGGACAGAATCAATTAGGGTATTAAAAGCTCCGCGGCAATGTACCACGACGGGCAGGTTTAATTCCCGCGCAATTTTTAGTTGTTCTTCGAAGACCTCTAGCTGCAGTTTAAACGGTGGCGTACTTATTTTCCTATCCAAGCCAATTTCGCCTATGGCGGTTATACCATTCACCTGGGCGGTTTGCAGTGCAGCAATCTCCGTAACATCTTCAGGAGTTACATACCAAGGGTGTACCCCCCAAGCGGCATACACTTCAGGGAACCTCCGGGCAAGATGAAAAACCTCTTCCCATTCTTCCCTTTTTGTTGCGGCAGAAATCATGCCGACTATCCCCACGCGTTTAGCATCTTCGACAATTCTTGACTCATTATGACGAAATTCCGCGCAGGAAAGATGACAATGAGCATCAACCAACCTCATCAAAAAACCTTCTCATGGAACTATCACGACGACTAAAGAGTTTGCTATATTCTATTTTCGTAGTCTAGCAAGTTCTTGTTCATCGAAAAAATAAGGACATTACTTATGGAACAATCCAAACTATTTTCAATTCGCCTTGCCCTACTGCAATCTTTTCTCCTTCAAAACGGATACGACGGGATACTACTTAGTCGCAGTGACAACTACGCCATGGCTACCGGGGGAAGGAGAAACTTCATCTATACCTATTCAGACGTTGGAGCGAATTCATTATTTGTCACCAAGGAAGGCAAGGCAGTCTTTGTGGGAAATACGATTGAATCACCGCGACAACGCGACGAGGAGTTGTTTGACCTTCCTTGCGAGGCGCCCATCGAGTTTCTTTGGTTTGCAGACTCAGCTGCCAATGCTGTCCGCAAAAAATTCGCCGGCAACTTTGTTTCAGATGATGGCTCTTTGGGACCAAATGTCAACGGGGATCTTGCAAGACTGCGTGCCGCACTCACAACGTATGAACTTGAAAAATACCGTCATTTGGGAAAACTGGCTGCCGAAGCCATGTGCGAAACACTTAAATCGATTTCCACGGGTATGACGGAGGCTGACATCGCCGCTCGTCTTGTGGCGGAGGGATGGAAGAGGCAGTGTCATGTTCCTGTTGTTTTGGTTGCGGCAGATGAACGTATCGCCAGATATCGACATCCTCTTCCTACCGTAACGCCGCTGCTGAGTAATCATGCTTCCCAAAATTGCGTACGGACCTACGTCATGGTTGTGGGCTGTTTTTTGAGGGAAGGTCTTGTAGTTTCTTTGACCCGTTTCAAGAAGGTGAGAGAGGTTTCTAAGGAAATACATGATGCCTATTGCCGAATCTGTGGTGTGGATGCCCTTGTGCAGGAGGCTACTTTGCCGGGAAAAACGCTCGGCGATGTATTTGCCGCATGTCAGCAGGCTTATCCTGCGTTGGGGTTTTCTGTTAACGAATGGCATCATCATCATCAAGGTGGTGCGACGGGTTACGCAGGTAGAACTTGTAAAGGGGCTCCGGGAGAATCATTTCCGATAGTCGATCCGCAATGGAGCAAAGATGTTAAGAACGTCCTTGGTGAAGAGGTGCCTTTCGGGATGGCATTTGCATGGAACCCTTCCGCGCCTGGCGTCAAGTCTGAAGATACCTTTATTTTGCTGCCGGACGGTACGAAAGAAATAGTGACCGCGACTCCCATGCTGCCTCAAGTTGATCTGGCCAAAGTTCTTGGCAGAAATACAGAAGTGGGCAAGTCTGATATTTCATGCTAAGAAAGCGTTTTTGAGGAGACAACTTTATGAAAGTGTTGGTGACCGGCGGCGCAGGGTACTTGGGTTGCCATGTAGTGAAGCAATTGCTCGAACGTGGCCATGCGGTGCGGGTTTTTGACCGTTTCTGCTTTGGTAACCGGCTGTCCGACCATGTGAAAAGTCATCCAGACTTTGAGATCGTCAAAGGAGACGTCCGGCGTCTCCAAGAAGCGGCTGGCCTTTTTGAAGGTGTCGAAGCGATAATCCACTTAGCCGCTTTGTCCAATGATCCCTCGTGTGCCCTGGACGAGGAACGGACCGAAGACATTAACGTCGACAGCGTTCGTGAGTTAGCGCATCAAGCCATGTTGCACGGTATTTCCCGCTTTGTTCTAGCGTCTACCTGTGCCGTATATGGTCGTGGCATGTTTCCTTTTCTCGATGAGGCGAGCCCGCCGGCGCCGGTATCACCCTACGGTGCGACAAGTCTGCGCGCGGAACAAGCGCTGCTGCCTCTGCATAATGAAAAGTTCTCGCCCGTGGTGGCTCGACTGGCAACTTTGTTTGGTGTGTCTCCTCGGATGCGGTTGGATTTAGCGGTGAACCAGATGGTTGCTACGGCTGTTCACCAGAAGCGAATATATTTGCTAGGCGGAGGCAATCAGTGGCGTCCATTTCTTCATGTTCAGGATGCCGCCCGTGCGATGCTTCTCCTCCTAGATGCACCCTCTTCTATTGTCGGGGGCGAGGTTTTCAACGTCGGTGTAAATGAAGGGAATCTTCAGATAAGGGCGCTTGCTGAGAGGATCCAGCAATTTTTCCCCGGAGTTGCCTTGGAAGTGGCGCGAGACGACGATGATCAGCGAACTTTTCACGTTTCTTTTGACAAGCTGCTGCAAAGGCTGGATTTCAAGGCCGTTTTCTCATTGGAACAAGGCATTCAGGAACTTCAAGAATGGGCTTCCAACCACCAGAGCGACTGGACAGATGATATTTACTACAACGTACGTACTCTGAGGCGACTGCTTGATTTACCTGTAGATGAAGGCGGAGAACCCGTTCCGCCGCGATTTGTGCCGTTGTATCGTCCCACCTTGGGACAAGAAGAGGAGCGGGCTGTTGTCGAAACACTCCGGAGTGGTTGGTTAACCTCTGCTGCGCGTGTCCCTGTGTTTGAAAAGCTTCTGGCGGAAAGCGTCGGCGCTAACCACGCAGTAGCCGTTATCTCTTGTACGGCCGCCCTTCATTTATGTCTTGTCTATGCTGGCGTAAAACCGGGAGATGAAGTAATTACGAGTCCTTTGACGTGGGCCTCGACAGCGAACACGATAGTCAACATGGGAGCAACACCTGTTTTCGTGGATGTGTGCGACGACACGCTGAACATGGACCCCAAAGCTTTGGAACAAGCTATCACCCCAAAAACCCGCGCAATAATCCCTGTTCATTTGGCTGGACAACCTTGTGATCTCGATCCAATTTACGAAATTGCACGGAAACATAAGGTGGTTGTCATAGAGGACGCCGCCCATGCTTTGGGCGCCTCTTACAAAGGTGTTCCCATAGGGTCCTATGGTGAGTACACCTGTTTCAGCTTTTACGCGATCAAGAACATTACCACCATCGATGGTGGTGCCATTACCCTAAAAAACGAAGAGGCGGCATCGGCTCTCGCGGTACTTGCCCATCATGGACTGTCAAAATCCGCCTGGGATCGTTATGGTCGAAGCGCGGCTCAAACGCCAGATGAAGTGACCATTCCTGGTTTCAAATACAGATTGAGTGACGTAAACGCCGCGATAGGCATAGAACAACTCAAGAAGTTTCCTGCATTCAAAACAGCCCGCACACGGCTTGCCCGACTTTATGCCGTGGCTTTGGCGGATATTGAGGAAATCCGTTTACCTCGAGTTTTGGAAAACATCGAGCATGCTTGGCATCTTATGATCGTTCGACTGAAACTTGAAAAACTTCGTAAGACGCGAGATGAAATCCGAGAAGACTTGCGTAAGGAAAATATAGGGACCGGGCTGCATTTCTATGGGCTTCATCTCCATAAGTTCTACCGAGAATGTTTTGGTTGGCGTCCGGAGGATTTACCCTATGCTACTGCGGCGTCCATGGATATGCTCTCATTGCCGCTCTTTCCGCTAATGGAGGAACGACATGTCCACCAAGTGGCTGCTGCATTAAAAAAAGTTATTGCGAATGCTCGGAAATGAATTTCGTTCTCACCGCTGTTTGTTACATAATACTTGGCGTATGTGTTGGGCATGATTCGTTGAGTTTACCGGGTGCTTGTTTTTAGGCTTTGGCAAATTACGAAAGGCTGAAAAATGGAAAATGTGATCATAATTGGATCGGGACCGGCCGCATATACGGCAGCTCTCTATACCGGAAGGGCAAATTTGGCTCCACTGGTTCTTGAGGGTGAACTCAGTGCTGAGATTTTGCCCGGTGGGCAACTCATGACCACTACCGAAGTGGAAAACTACCCGGGATTCCCGGACGGAATTACTGGTCCCGAATTGGTGGCGCGGATGAAACAACAGGCAGAAAAGTTCGGAGCTCGTATGGTTTCGAAAACGGCAACCAAGGTGGATTTCGGAACTTGCCCTTTTATCATACATTGCGATGCCGAAAAGTTTGAAACGAAGGCTGTCATAATCGCTACCGGCGCCAATGCGAAATATTTGGGTTTGGAATCGGAGACACGTTTCATGAATCGCGGAGTCTCCGCATGTGCGACCTGTGACGGCGCTTTGCCACGCTTTCGCAACAAACCTGTAGTCGTTGTGGGTGGTGGCGATACGGCGATGGAAGAGGCTTTGTTCTTGACGAATTTTGCAAGTCGCGTTCACGTTGTTCACCGGCGTGACAAGTTCCGCGCCAGCAGGATCATGGCAGACAGGGTGCTGGCAAATCCCAAAATTTCCGTGGAATGGAATAGTGTTGTCGAAGAGATTTTGGGTAACGACAAGGAGGGTGTCACGGCGGTTCGTCTAAGAGATGTGGTAACCGGTTCGACACGCGAAATCAGCTGTTCTGGTTACTTCGCTGCCATTGGACATAAGCCAAACACGGACCTGTTTCGCGGCGTGCTCGAAATGGATGAAACCGGTTATCTGATCACTCAATCGGGTTCCAGCAAAACCAACATCGAAGGGGTTTTCGCTGCTGGAGATGTTCAAGACAAAGTATATCGTCAGGCTATTACGGCTGCGGGTTCCGGATGTATGGCAGCAATTGATTGTGTGCGTTGGTTGGAGTCTCAGGAACATTAGGGGTAACAAAAGAACCACACGGGAGGAAACAGTTATGGATGCTATCGAGGCGCTGAAAACAAGACGGTCGGTAAGGCGTTATCTACCAGATCCAATACCCAGGGAGGTAATTGAGGATATTATTGACTGCGGCAGGTTGGCAGCAACGGCAATCAATCTTCAGCCTTGGGAATTCGTCGTGGTCACGGATCTTGAAACCAGGCGCAGAATCGCCCAGACAACAGATCACGGACCGTTCATTGCCGATGCCCCTGTTTGTGTGGTGGTACTTTGCAAGGAAACAAAATACTTTCTAGAAGACGGTAGTGCGGCAACGCAGAACATTTTGGTCGCAGCGAGAGCACACGGTTTGGGTTCTTGCTGGGTTGCCGGTGACAAGAAGCCGTACGCGGAAACTATCTGCTCCCTCGTCGGTGCGCCGCAAGATTATAAGCTGGTCAGTCTCATTGCTATTGGAAAACCAGCACACGTGGACAGTCCCAACAAACGGCCTCTCTCCGAAGTGTTGCATTGGGAAAAGTATTGATTTTTGACGCTTTTGTTCTTTCTTTTACATCAATAGGACTATACCATGCATGACGCGAAACCCCCTTTTCAGTGGAAGTATTGTCCTCAATGTGGGAATCTTCTAAAAATGTGCTTCGATGGCGAAAACCAGCGCCCGTTTTGTGAAACGTGTGTGCGTTTTTATTATTTTAACCCTGTTCCGGCTACGTGTTGTTTTGTTTTGAAGGGCGATGAACTACTGCTGGTTCAGCGTGCAATCGAGCCGTGCCGAGGTCAATGGACCTTGCCGGGCGGGTTTATGGAACTAGGCGAGACTGCCGAAGAGGGTGCCCTCCGCGAGCTCTATGAGGAAACAAACATAGTAGGGAGACGTCTGCGTCTTGTGGGAACGAATACTCAGAACAGTAAGTATTCTGGCACAGTGATTATTCTGGCATATTACGTAGAGGAATGGGATGGGATTCCCCGTCCCCATTCCGATGCGCTACAACTTGGTTTTTTCGCGCCCAACGAACGTCCTCCATTAGCATTTCAGGCTCATCGTGAACTTCTCGCCGCTTTTGATTCTGGATTCAAAAGATAGTTCAATATTCTCGTTGGCTGCCCCTCTCACCTCTCCCAATGTACATGCTGTAGTCTTTGAAGCTATATCATGTGCTTGTTATGATTTGTTTGGAGTATTTAGGCAATGCCCTATTTCATGATTGAACAACCCGGTGTACCCATCATACGTGCGCCTTTGCGCGGGAGTGAGACCACGTTAGGGCGGGCAGAGGACAACAGTATCATTCTCGTAGCGGACGAAGTGTCACGCCACCATGCAAAGGTAGTCGCCCGCGCGAACAGGTTTCTCATCATCGATTTGAACAGTCTCAACGGCACGTATGTAAACGGGCAACGGGTCATAGAACGCTCCCTGACCGACAGGGATGAAATATGGTTGGGCAGCAAGTGCAAACTCGTTTTTCACGATGATCGTGCTGTTGATAATCAGTCCAAGGTAGCCGACGAGGGCGATCTGTATGTATCCACCGATGTAGATGTGGACTCGATTCGGGCAGACCTTGACCGCTTAGGAAGAAATATGACCCTGTTAGGAAAGACAACGGCTGGACCTATACAGGTGGAAACAGGACAAGGTCTGGTTGCAGGGCTTGAGCTACAAGAACTCGGGAGAGCATATGCTCGTTTGGCTTCTCTCTATAAGGCAAATACGGAAGTGAGCAAGTTGATTGCCTCGAATGCGGAGCTTCCGGATAGGCTCTCCAAAGTATTGGATGTGGCTATTGAAGTTACAGGGGCGGAACGGGGATTTATTATGTTGCGCGATGAGCAAACAGGGGCTTTGCGCGTTCATACGGCGCGAAAAATGGGGCAAGATTTGCAGGCAGGGTCACCCAGCATGGGTATTGCGGGACGTGCGGCGGAGACAGGTAAGCCAGTATTGATGCGCGATGCGCAACGGGATCGTGAATTTGCGGAACGAGAAAGTATTATCCGTCAGCGAATCAGCAGCGCTATGTGTGCCCCTTTGAATGTGGAAGACCGTATACTCGGATCGATATACGTCGACACCCGAAGGCCAGATTTTTCTTTCACGGAACAAGACCTGGAACTTTTTGCATCAGTGGCTTCTCAGTCCGCGTTGGCGGTGGACAACGTTCGGCTTTACCGACGGATGATCGAGGCGGAGAAAAAAAGGGCAACGCTGGGACGTTTCCTGTCTCCCTCGGTCGTGGAAACCATTATGACGGAAGACAAGGAGCCGGAACTGGGGGGAAGAAAACAGACGGTTGCAACGTTGTTCTGTGACATTCGTGGATTTACTCCGCTGGCGGAGCGTCTGGCTCCTGGTGATTTACTTTATTTACTCAATGAGCATTTTACGGCGATGGTGGAAATCGTGTTCAAGTTTCAGGGAACACTCGATAAGTTCATTGGGGATGAAATCATGGCACTGTTCGGCGCGCCTCTCTCTCATGAGGATGATCCGGAACGTGCGGTTTGCACGGCAGTGGAAATGCAATTGAAGAACAGAGAGCTTAATCAAACGAGAACGATCCGGGGTCAGCCTGTTTTTGAAATGGGGATTGGAATTGCCACAGGTGAAGTTATTGCAGGATTGGTCGGATCACCGCAACGTATGGATTTTACGGTGGTCGGAGATCGTGTGAATACCGCTCGCCGATTATGTTCGTTGGCAGCGCCGGGACAAATCATCATTTGCGAAACCACGCGCCAATATCTCGATGATAGGTTTCTATGTAGAAGGATAGGGACAGTCGCCTTGAAGGGCAAGGAGTTGCCCGTACGTGCTTTTGAGGTCGGGTGGAGTCAAGATTGACTGTACCCCTCAAGATTGTGTCTGGGAGGACTCTTCTGACACGAACGTCCTCGCAATGAGCGCAATTGCGATAATCATCGCCACGATAATAACTACGGCAAGAAGCCTTCTGGTCCCCGGGGGGATTGTTTTCGAGGAAGTAGCGTTCGAAGACTGTGCAGTTTCAAGCTTATCGTAGGAAATCGGTATGGCTCGAAACGTTGCCGCGTAAGTTTCCTCCGCCGTTTTCGCTAATTCTCGGGCACGATTAGCAAGTTCAAAGGCTTGTTTGGGTACGGGCTTCGGGTCATCTATGGTTCCGATATTGACTTCGGCACGCGATTCATAAAAATCTTTCCAGCCTTTTTGAAGGCGCGCTTCTCTATCTGACCGAAGTTCAATTACCGGATTGCCTTTCAAGTCGCTCTTAAAAACCGTGCGCGTACGATTCGAGTCTTGCCAAGGGTAGTCCAGGAGAATCTTGTAGTGGCGAGCTCCTTCCTCAAGGATTTTTCCGTGAAGCGTTTCCTCCCGGTTGGCTTTGGAGACATGGAAAACATACACGGGCAGCGAATCCGTTTCAGGATTTGAAGCTGCCGAAAAAAGGTAGAAAAATATGGCACTGAGAACCATACACAAAGTATAGTGGATAGCCGAGCGTTTGACAACTTTCAGGACGATGGTCTAGGAATAGACGCGATATAACGAACCGTTCATCAACGTTCACAGCGAGGGCGCGAAATGACGGCGTTAGGTTTGGAGAGAACCAAGACATGTTCGCAAAAAGCGAGATAGTCTTTGTCACCTGTGTTTGTTTGCTTGTGTTTTCTTGTGCAAGTTCTGCCAAAAAGCAAAAGCCAGAAGTTTCAGAAGCTGTTTCTTCCCCTAACCCTTCAACCTTCTCTGACCGCGTTACGATTTCACTCGAAGATGTGACGTTGGCTGATATTGTAAAAAAGATCGGAGAAAAAGCCGGCGGGCGTTTCGCTGTGATGAACGGTCTAGAAGATATTCAGGTTGCGCAAGTCCGTTTTTCAAACGCTGATTTCAAAACCGTTGCCGAAAAACTATCTAAAGAAACTAAATGTGCGTTGCAGCAATGCCCTTCGTATTTCTTTTTTTATTGGCCCGGCTATGAACAGCTCATGAATATTTCCTTGTCCTCAATTTCCTATCCACAATTTGTACAAAAGGTGGACGTGATTGCTTTCGGCAACGGGATGCCTTTGTATGCCGTTTTTTCCTGGCTGGGACAAGCACTTGGCACAACCATTGTCGCAGATAATGCGGTAGCTGAAGCGAGATGTGGCGAAATTGCATTAAGGGATATCCCGCTTCATGAGGCAATTGAAGCAATTCTCAAGTCGGCACGTGTTGCAGCACTTGAAGTGGATTGCACGGAAGATTATTTGTTCATCTCGGCACCTGGGAATCCTAATCCTCGTTCTTGCTTGTTGAATCCCGAAACATTAGACGATCGCCAGCGGAACTATCTGGAAACAAAAGTTAAGGTCATTCTACCCCAAGCACCCAGGGAACAAGGTAAGATACGTCTCGAACCTCATGCTGTTCCGTTGAGAGAAGTCTTGCCGAGCTTATCCGATCAACTCGGCATACTTGTTACCGCTGAAGAAGGGATGAAAGAAATTCCAATAAATCCGGTGGCTTTCCATGGGGTTTCTATACGCACTGTGTTAGACCTGTTGATTCGTCAATGGCTCGTGAACGATTTTGGTTATCAGTTTACAAGCGACCGAATCGTGCTACGCCGACGCACAAGTGCCGAACGTCTCGTTAGTCCGAATATTGAAAGGAAGTGATATTTTGAAGTTCATTCACGAAGCAACGAAAGGCAAAACTTGACAGCAATCCTATGTGACTTGTTATTGTAGTGTGCCATTTTTGGAGATAGTCGAATTACTGGGGTTTCATAAGGTGCGACACATTGTAATTACAATATGGGTTCTCTGTCTTTTGTCCGCGGTTGGGGGTGTTGCCAGCGCCCAGGAAAAGCAAATCCGGTTCTGTTACTGGGCGAACTTTGTTGACAACGATTTCTTTCGAAGGGTCTGTGAGCAGTTTGAGGAAGAAAATCCTGGAATTCGTGTCAAACGAGAGTGGTATGTGGGCGATTATGGCCGCAAGCTTCAGCTTGTACTCGTGACCAATACTGCCCCCGAAATTATCCTTATGGATGATGAAATATTTCCTACCTATGCGATTCGAGGATATTTGGAGGACTTGCGCCCCTATATCATGCGTCGGAGCGACAAAATAGAACAAGACCTAGCCGATGAACTGGAGTACATGGAGACTCCAGAAGAAAAACGTGACCCCAATTTCGAGAGAGTGTATCTGCCCACTGCCTTGGCAAGTTTCAATTATCGCGGGTTTCAAGGCGGACTTCCGTGGGATGGCAATTCTATCATCATGTTTTACAACAAAGACATTTTTGATGCCGAGGGAATTCCCTATCCACATGATAATTGGACCTATGATGAGTTTAGAGACATTGCGCGGCGATTAACGAAAGATGTCGATGGCGACGGTAATCTGGACCAATTCGGTACAAATCTGGCCTTCGGTTTTTTGGGTTTTGAGCCGTTTCTCTGGAGTTTTGGAGGAGAGGTTCTAAACGAGGACTTCACAAAAAGTGCCATACATGGGCCACGAAGCGTCGAAGCTGCACAGTTCATTTATGACATGAAGTACAAAGACCATTCCATTGCATGGTCGGGTGAAATGGAGGGTTTTGGCACCGAAGTTCAGATCTTGACAGGCAGGTTGGCGATGGTACCGGCAGGGTCCTACATGATTCCGACGCTGAATCGTGTGAAAGACGCCATGCGGTGGGATGTAGCACACATGCCTATTGGACCGCATGGAGACAGGTATACACGTGTGACTTGGGACGGTATCTCGTTGAATGCTCACGCAAGTCCGGAGATGAAAGAAATCGGCTGGCGTTTCATAAAGCTTTTGCTCAGCGATGAAATCCAGAGAGATATTGGGGGGAATCAACGCGGGGTTCCGGTTCGGCGGAAGATTGCAGAAGAAACGTATCCTAATCCAGAAACTCCTGCGAGAGAGGAAGTTGCTATCGAGGCATTTGATTATGGAAAACTGACACCTCTCACGCCGAGATACTTGGAACTTCGCGATGCTATGCAAAAAGTCTTTGATGTTCTGAACACAGCAGACGCTCGTAAAGAAGACACATCTCCTGCTCTCTGGATTCCTAAATTGGAACCTTTGGTTAACCAAGTTTTAGAGAAGGACTTGGAGGAATGGGGCGCCCCACCCAAAAAGCATGACCCTTATTCCTGGCAAAAAGCGTCCGGGCTCACGTTGATTATTCTAATGTTTATTGTGGGCGGGTTTATGCTTGTCCCGCCCATCAGAAAACATTTTCTTCAGGAATGCCAGGAGAGTGTTCATATGCTCAAGAGCCGCATGATGCGGCAAGAGGCACTCGAAGGTTTCCTATTTGCGTCACCTTGGATTATCGGATTATTTTTGTTCACGGCATTCCCCATCGCATTCAGTATTTTGCTCAGTTTTTGTGAATGGGACCCGTACAAATCGCTGGACAAGATTGAGTTTATCGGGTTGAGTAATTTTATCCGTGCCTTTTCAAGTGATCCCGTCCACGGAGATCCCCTGGTACGAAAAGCGCTCTATAATACCTTCTATTTTGCTGTTTTTTCTGTTCCTTTGAATCTAGCCTTGTCCTTGGGGCTTGCCCTTTTGTTAAATCAAAAGATACGGGGCATCACCATTTTCCGCACTACGTTTTACTTACCTAGTATTGTGGCAGGTGTGGCTACGGTCATCCTGTGGATGTATATTTTTAATCCTATTAATGGGCCACTAAACGCATTTCTTCGTTGGCTTAACTACATGCTCGATAAATCGGTAATCTTCGCTTTTATCGATTTACCGGTTCCCCAATGGTTAAGCGACCCAGCATGGGCAAAGCCGGCAATGATAATCATGCGGTTATGGGGCGCGGGTGGTGGAGGTATGCTCATTTTTCTAGCCGGACTTCAGGGTGTCCCCGACCAACTCTACGAAGTGGCTGACTTGGACGGAGCAAGTCGGTTAAGGAAGTTCTGGAATATCACTCTTCCGATGTTGACTCCCACCATCTATTTTAACCTCATTATGGGTATGATAGGCTCTCTACAGATATTCATGCAGGCTTTCATCATTACAAATGGCACCGGGGGTATAGACAATTCGTTGCTTTTCTATGTCGTACATTTGTATATCAAGGCGTTTGTTCACTACGAGATGGGGTATGCCTCTGCCCTGGCATGGATCCTTTTCGTAATTATCTTGGCAATGACGATGCTTGTCATTCGTTCGAGTGCGGTCTGGGTTTATTATGAAGGTGAAAAGAAAGCGTAGTGTCAATGGAGAAATCTGATCTCAAAGGCAGCATGAAGTGGACAAGGCGCGTGGAACGTGCCCTTGGCTTGATTGTGCTGATCGTTTTGTCTTTTTTGTTTGCGATACCTTTTTTCATCACGTTGGGCGACAGCCTGAAAACGTTTTATGAAATTTATAAGGTGCCGCGGGTGTGGATACCAAACCCACCCCGGTTTAGCAATTATGTCGAAATTTTCCGGGTTTTGCCATTCCACATTTTCATAATCAATACGTTCATTATTACTGGGTTAGCGCTCTTTGGAATGGTTCTTAGTTCCTGTTTGGTCGGATACAGTTTCGCAAGGTTGCGCTGGCCCTTCCGAGACTTCTTGTTTGTGGTCCTTCTCAGTACCATCATGCTGCCGGGACAAGTGACAATGATTCCCATCTTTATTCTTTTTAATAAGATTGGATGGGTGAACACTTGGCTGCCGCTAATTGTGCCAGCCTATTTCGGGGGCGGGGTCTTCAACATTTTTCTGATGAGGCAGTTTTTCAAGACCATACCTACAGCCCTTGAGGATGCTGCCCGCATAGACGGATGCTCTACGTGGCGAATTTTTCTAACCATCATGGTCCCTCTATCAAAACCCGCCGTAGCCACCATATGCGTCCTCAGTTTCATCGGGATATGGAACAATTTTGAAGGTCCTCTGATCTATCTGAACGATTACGTGAAATACCCCATTTCCATGGGGATTTATATGTTTAAGAGCGCGGAGGCGATGTTTGCGAACTACATCATGGCAGCCAGCTTGGTAGCGGTTATCCCTGTTATTATCATCTTCTTTTCCGCACAACAGTATTTTGTAAAGGGGATTGTCCTGACCGGTATCAAAGAATAGGGTGATTTCAGAGGAAAGACTACGGAGTTTCGATGAGTTCGCGAACTTCTTTTTCTAAGACGGTTAAACTCACTGGTTTGATCATGATCTTCTGCGCACCTTGAAGGGCTGGATCAGTCAACTCTTCAGAATACCCTGTCAAAACGATCACTTTTGTCTCGGGACGACATTCACGGATGACTTTTAGCGCGTGTTTTCCATTCATCCTAGGCATTTCAATGTCTAGTGTCACAACGTCGTATGCTGACGACCGACATTTTTCAACCGCGACATCTCCATCGTCCGCCACGTCGACTTCATAGCCGTTCCACTCGAACCATCGTTTGAGTGCGAACCTAATGTTTTCCTCATCGTCCACTATAAGAATCCGCTTATTACTCACAGGAATAAGCCTTTTTAGTTAAATAGCATAAATAGCACTTTGCTATTTGGTTTTCAACTATATTATACACCAAGAATTGCTTTACAATACAAAATTTTTTAGGCTGTTTATGGAAAATTCGATCATTTTGATCCAACATGAAAACCTGTGGTAATATTTCATCTCTGTTAATCAGTTGCCTTTTCATATTTATAGTCCTCGCTTGGAAATTCATGCAATGAGTGCCCCGCTGATTTTGGTGACAAATGACGATGGCATATATTCCGCCGGCATAGCCGAACTGGCTAAAATGCTCGAACCCTACGGTGAAGTCTGGGTGTATGCACCAGACCGCGAACAGAGCGCCGTAGGACACGGAGTCTCATTACATCGTCCCCTACGCGTCACCCAGGTGGGGGAACGGCAGTATATGGTAGATGGTACTCCAACGGACTGCGTAATGCTTGCCGTACGCAGCCTGCTGCCGCGTCGACCCGACCTAGTCGTTTCAGGTATCAACGCTGGTCCTAATCTTGGGGACGATGTCACCTATTCTGGCACGGTGGCGGGGGCTTACGAGGGTATGTTGTTGGGCGTGGATTCTTTTGCAATATCAGTGGTTTCGCGTCAACCAAGGCATTTGACCACTGCTGGGGTAGTTGCGGCAAAAATGGCAGCTGTTATACTGCGAGAGGGCTTACCCACAGACACGGTTCTCAACGTAAATGTACCTGACCTACCCCTGTCAAGCGTTCGTGGGATAAGGATAACGCGGATGGGAAAACGGGACTATCAAGATGAGATCATTTCTCGAGAAGACCCCCGTGGAGTGAGATATTACTGGATTGGCGGGGCTGCTCCCTCCCATGTTCGAGAAATAGGTACCGATTTTGATGCAATTGAGCATGACTGTATCAGTGTGACTCCATTGCACAGGGATATAACGCACTACGATGTTCTTGACCAACTTCGCGGGTTGTTTAATGGGTTAACCATTGGAGAAACACTGTGAAAGAATGGCTAGTCACGGCAATAGCCAATCACTTTTCGTTGCCTGTGGCAACATTTTTGTTGGCTACCTTGCCGATTGTTGAGTTACGAGGAGCGTTGCCGCTTGCTTTGTTGTGGTCAAAGCCACTACCCTTGTGGTACGCTTTTCCGATTGCTGTGATCGGGAACATGTTACCCATTCCCGTTATTATTTGGTTTCTCGAACCCTTAACGAATTTCGCGAAACGTTGGAAAACTGGGGAAAGATTTGTTGATTGGTTGTTTGCTCGGACAAGGCGCAAAGGAAAGAACATAGAAAAGTACGAGTTTTGGGGTTTGGTTATTTTTGTGGCTATCCCGCTACCTATGACAGGCGCGTGGACTGGTGCTATGGCAGGCCATATTTTCGGACTGGACAAAAAAAAGAATCTGGTGGCTTGTTTTCTGGGGGTGTGTGGTGCGGGTATTGTCATGTCGACAGCTTCCCTTTTTGCGCGTGAATTGGTAATCCGTCTGGTGGGGCTGAGTCATACATTGAATTAAAACGTTAAAAAAACATTTTAACACTTTAGAAAGGAGCGGTAGGTAATTATGTGCGGTATTGTGGGTTATATCGGGTCTAAAAACGCAGTAGAGGTCATTTTGGCGGGTCTGCACCGACTAGAATACCGGGGCTACGACTCTGCCGGAGTCGCCGTAGTCCGTGACGGCAATCTAGAGTGGGTGAAAAGTCTAGGAAAATTGACGGCCCTTGACAAAAAACTGGAAGAAAAGCCTCTGAATGGTCCTTTGGGTATTGGTCATACACGTTGGGCGACTCACGGGGTTCCCAGCGAAACGAATTCTCACCCGCATTTCGACATGCAAATGGAAATTGCGGTTGTACACAACGGCATTATCGAGAACTATCAGGAACTGAGGGAACAACTTCAAAAAGAAGGCGTCACCTTCCGTAGTCAGACCGACACCGAGACCATTGCTCACCTAGTGCGTAAGTACTATAAGGGCGATCTTTTCCGGGCTGTTCAGCGCGCTTTACAAGATGTCACGGGGGCTTATGCCATTGGCGTCGTGTGTAAGCACAATCCAGATGTACTAGTTGCTGCCCGACATGGCAGTCCACTTATTGTTGGACTGGGTGATCAGGAAGGCTTTATTGCATCTGATGTGCCGGCAATCATGAAATACACGCGCAAAGTACTTTATCTGGACAATGGGCAGGTCTGCGAAATCCGACGTGACGGTTATCGTGTGGAGGATATTCAAGGCAAACCGGTCACACTGACGCTACAGCATGTCGACTGGGACGACGCCGCTGCGGAAAAAGAAGGTTATCCGCATTTCATGCTGAAAGAGATCAACCAGCAGCCCGACGTGATTAGGAACACGTTGCGTGGCAGAGTGGAAGAGGGCTCCGACCAGGTGATTCTCAGAGACATGAACATTTCGGAAGAGGAGCTCAAGGCGTTCGAGAAAATTGTGATTGTGGCGTGCGGTACGGCGTGGCATGCGGGCATGGTCGGGAAATACCTGATTGAAAAATTCGCCCGAACTCCTGTGGAACTCGACTTGGCTTCCGAGTACAGGTACCGCGACCCAATCGTTCCAAAGAACACCTTGATGATTCCCGTTTCCCAGTCAGGTGAAACAGCGGATACGTTGGAGGCAATTCGAATTGCTAAGAAGCGCGGCGCGAAAGTCGCTTCGATCGTGAATGTGGTGGGTTCCAGCGTTGCGCGCGAGTCTCATGGTGTAATTTATCAACAAGCGGGTCCCGAAATTGGCGTGGCATCCACCAAAGCATATACATCTCAATGCACGGCGTTCGCATTGTTTGCCATTTGGCTCGCTGAAACTCGGGGCTTGATGTCAAAGAGCCAGGCAAAAGAATTAATCGCCTATTTGCGCGAAATACCTGAAAAAATCCAGTGGGTATTGGACAACCAGGAAGATATCGTACGTTGTGCCAAAGACCCGAAATACTTGGAAGCGGAAAGTGCCTTGTATCTGGGAAGAAGTTTCAACTTCCCCAGCGCACTAGAAGGAGCCCTGAAACTGAAGGAGATTTCCTATATCCATGCAGAAGGGTACGCGGCGGGTGAGATGAAGCACGGTCCGATCGCTCTTGTGACCGATAAACTGCCCGTGGTGTGCATCGCGGTTCAAGGGGATACCTACGACAAGATGGTGTCCAACATTCAGGAGATTCGGGCGCGCAAAGGTATCGTTTTGACTGTTGCAACACTGGGCGATGAAGACATCCGAGCGCACAGCCATGACATCTTCTATGTGCCGCCTTGCTACGAACCATTTAGCCCGATCGTAGTCGCTGTTCCGTTGCAACTGTTTGCCTATTATGTTGCGGCAAACCGCGGTTGTGACGTGGATCAGCCCAGAAATCTGGCAAAAAGTGTGACCGTAGAATAATGAGACCTGTTAATGGTTGTTGGCTTTTCGAGTGTGTTTAGGCAAGTGAGCAGAGTACATAGTAAAGTTACGAACTTGGTGTTCTCCCGGCTCTAACGCGTTTGAGCGCAAAAAGAACCACCGAAATCGACCCTAAGAAAAGACAAAGTTCCCAAAAAAGACCGGCGGGCGGATAGCCGTATCGGTTATCTTCCGCCGGTTTAAATTTCGCTACGAATTGCTCAAATGCAGGGGAATGGGACTGGAAGAGGCTCTCTTCCACCGTATACGTGAGCACATAATCGAGTCTAGTTGATGGCAAAATGGCAATCCATTGGCGTAAGGTGGGCGCATTTTCTGAGAGTTGCAAGCGGTGCTGAATGGAAAAATAGGACAGGTCTTTTCGAGGAATTATCTTAGCCTCAATGGGCTCGTACAAGAAGGCGTTGCCGCCAAGGCTTTCCTTGTATTGTTGCGTATAGTAGGGAAGCGTATTATTTCTGTTTCGCGCGTCATGTCTTGTCAAAAGGACGGTTATGTTCTCCACAAAAGTGTCCGACTCGGAAGACGTGTTCACAAGTAAGGCTTCAATATGCTTTAAGTCTTTTCCTGTTTTTTCCGCTGCTCTGCTTAATTCTTCTTGGGTAGCCAAACGCCAACCTTCGGGTATTTCAAAGGAATATTCTTGCCGTTGGATGATCCGCGGTGAAGTCTCTTGAATCGTCGGCAGCATCCAAGATGCGCTTAGCAGTCCTATAGTGAGCAACAACATTCTCGACTCCTATTTCGGAGAATTATGTCCTAGAACGCTTCCTAAGATTACCAACCCGTTGCTACTTTCTGGCAGTAGCCCAAAGGTTACAGCCAAGCTCAAAAACACCACTTTGAATGTTTCTTTTTTCGTATCCGGTATTTAAGAGGACTTCATGTAGTTCTTTCTTTGTATAGTAGTGTTTATGTTCGGCGATTTCCGCAGGACTTACAAGTCTCATCTTTGATAATGTCGTCAGAATTGGTCTTGTCCATGCCGCTGGGGTGGTGACAATGAATAGGCCTCCTTTCTTAAGAACCCTTTTTATTTCTAAAAAGAGGACACCAATCGTGGACTTTTCCATGTGTTCCATAACAGCCAGTAACGTAATCGCAGAGGCGACGTCCGATGCAAAGGGTAAAGAAGGATACCGCTCGGCATCATAAGGGATGACAGTCACATCCATACCCTGTAATTGGCTTCTTGTATGTTTGTCTATGGTCTTGTCTATCCCGATGCGTTTGTGGAACTTCGCGGAACACAGGAAGAGAGGCCACGCACCGCAGCCAATGTCAATCAACAGTCCTTCTCTTAATTCACTTGGTATTAACTTGTCAGCTAGATGCGCACGTCTTGTTGCCAAGAAACGCTCGCAGGCGCCATATCCGCGGGTTACTTGATTTGGGGTATTTGCAATGCGCACAGGACAACCTTATTGTTAATCAAAAAACCTGAACCAAAGGATAGCAAAAAAGGCTTTCAATCCATCGACCCACGTGATTTTCTTGCCTTCATGGTAGCCTCTGCCAGCGTAACTGATGGGCACTTCGTAAATTCTCCAGCGACCCTTGGCAAATTTCGCCGTGAGCTCGGGCTCTACACCGAATCGGTTTGAGCGAATTACCAGTCTATCCAACACATTTTTACGAAAGGCTTTATAGCCGGTCTCCATATCTGTCAGATTGAGATTGGTCAACATGTTTGAGAAAAGGGTGAGAAAGGTGTTCCCGACCATATGCCAGAAAAACAGGACGCGACGCGGTCCTCCGAGAAATCGCGATCCATATACGATGTCGGCTTTATTTTCTAGCAGAGGCGCCAGCAGACTACGATAGTCCGCGGGGTCGTATTCCAAATCTGCATCTTGAATGATGATGATGTCGCCCGTTACTTCATTAAATGCGGTGCGCAGCGCAGCACCCTTCCCTCGGTTAATGGTGTGATGAAACACACGGATTTCTGCGTGTTGTCCCTCCAGCCGATCGGCGACAGCGCCGCTTCCGTCGGAAGACCCGTCATCAACAATGAGGATTTCTTTGTCAAAAGGCGCGGCGAGTACCTTTTCGACCACGTGTTCTAACGTATTCACTTCATTATAAAGCGGTATCACAACCGAGAGTTTTACGGAAGTGTTCATGTTGGGAGCAGTCATACGTAAGAACCCAGAGATTTTGCCAACGAAACAATATGCTTGAAACCCTCTAAGCTGACACTAGATGGGATCGAGTGGTCTGACGAAAAGATATAGCCGCCTCCCTCTTTTAAGATGGGAAGTTTGGCTCGCATTTCTTCCTCGATCGCTTGGAGATCATCCCAGAGCACGGCATTGATACCCCCATGTAAGACAAGAAGGTCTCCGTATTCTTTTTTCAGTTTTACAGTGTCCATGCCGGCTTTCACCTCGAGCGGATTAAGCGCGTCGATTCCTATTTCAATAAACTCGGGTACCAAGCTGGAGACATTTCCGCAAGAGTGTAGATGCGCCTTAATCCCTTTGGCATGTGCCCACTCCACCGCCCGTTTTTGTACAGGCTTCAAGAGTTCTCGATAGGTTTCTAAGGAAAAGAATGTGCCGTTTCGATAGCCAAGGTCGTCAGGCCATGATACGGCGTCAAATGTGTATCCCTCTGCCCAGAGCATCTCTAAATGGGCGATCCCCATGTCGAGAAAATGATTAAACATGTCAACACACCAGTCCGGGTCAGTCATGAGGGCAGTAAGTAGTCGCTCTGTACCGACGAAATGGGAATGAGTCACATCAAAACCGAACCAAAGTCCGCCTATTATCCAGTCGCCCCGTTCTTTCCATTTTGAGTAATTCTGGTTCAGATGTTCCCAATTGATCCGGTCCCTGCTGGGTGTCATTCTTAATTTTGCCTGTTTCCAATCATCCGGCGTTTTAACCATAAAATCAATGAATTCAGGGGTGGAAGTGGTGTGCTTAAAGTTTTTTACCGTGGCGCCCCATGAGGTTGTCTCAATTCGGTATTCCGCGGTATCTTCAAGAATTTTTCTTTCATACCTTGGGCTTATGTCCGCGCCGACGTTGCTAACATGGTCAATATCAAAAAAATCTACCCAGTCTACGTCTTTTGGCATACCCTCCCGTTGCCAACGTTCAATAGTGGTTGTCCATGGACTGTCGATGATAGGGATGCGATCAGCCTCTTTATGTTCAAACATGCGCGCAAATCGTTCTCGCGATACCATTCGGTACCCTCCGACTTTGATGATTCGAACCTGTCATTTAATACTTTTTCCCTTACCACTATAGAGTGCAATACAAAAACGGTCAACTTAGATACGAAGATTTACGCGTTGTTAAGAATACTAAGGTCGTGGTACGATCTCGTGACTTTTCGGGATAACTTTTTGGAAATGTTACGAAATGCTTCCAGTGGTCTGTCCACAGTGTGGGCTTCAAATCTACGTTCCTGACTCGGTTCAGGGTAACCGAGGTGTGTGTTTCGCCTGTGGAAGTCCGATTCAGGTTCCTGTGAAGAGTTCAGGGGTTCCCCAAAATCACCTACAGTTCAAACAGGGTACTGTGCTTTCCGGACGTTACCGAGTCCTTGATTTTCTGGGGCGCGGCGGCATGGGGGTCGTTTATAGTGCACAGGACCTTTTAGTAGGAGAAGCGGTTGCCCTGAAGTTTATGAATCCGCGTCTCTTGCAAACACAAACCGGGCAGAGGCTTTTTATTCGGGAAGCACAAATTGCGCGACGTCTTAGGCATGACCATATCGTAGCAGTACATGATGTGGGTAGACTTCCTGAGGGAGTTTTGTATTTGTCCATGGAACTTGTCAAGGGCAAGTCATTGCGGTCTATTCTTCAGGAGTATCGGACAAAGCAAACGTTGCCAACTGTGCGTTTTGCCGTGCGAATCGTGTCCCAGATTCTGGATGCTCTGGCGTATGCTCACAATCGTGTTGTTCATCGCGATATGAAGCCTGAGAATGTACTGATATTACCGGGCGAGTGGGTTAAGGTGCTTGACTTTGGCCTTGCAAAGGCCGTTGATTCTGACGTAAAGGATGACGGATTGCGGGCTGGTTCGGGCAGAGTCATTGGTACAGAGGCTTATGCGTCCCCCGAACAAAAAAGACGTCAGGAAATTGATCACCGTTCGGACCTATATTCAGTAGGGCTTATTTTTCGCGAGTTGCTGACGCTCAGAACCCCTAAAGAGGAAGAGTGTGTCGTCTCCTCGATCCGTAATGACGTCTCCCCTTCTCTCCATGAGGTTTTGCAGCGTGCATTGCAAGAGGACAAGAATGGTCGATGGCAGACTGCGAGTATGTTTCGGCATGCTTTGTTGTCAGCTTTCCACTCCTCTTACCAGACCACAGCTTCCCACGTGTCCCTACGGTATCCCACGACTATTCCCAATACAGAAGGAATGGTTTATCTGGAAGGCGGCAGTTTTGTCATGGGGAACGATGCCGTTCCAGAGGAAATGCCCCAGTTTGAGGCTTATGTGTCTCCTTTTTATATGGATAAATTTCCTGTAACCGTTGCCCAATACCGTAAGTTTCTAGAGGCGACAGGGCGTCAACCTCCGAAGTTTTGGAACGAGGAGCATCTGAGCAACCCAGATCAGCCCGTTGTTGGCGTATCTTGGGAGGATGCACAGGCTTATTGTGTTTGGGCGGGAAAAGAACTTCCTACAGAGATTCAGTGGGAGTTTGCTGCCCGTGGCAAAGAAAACCGAAAATATCCGTGGGGGAATTCCGAACCCGATTCAACACGTGCCAATTACGCGGACCACCTAAACATGCCCTCGATTGTCGGAATGCATGAAGAAGGGTGTACTCCCGAAGGAATTCATGATCTGGCTGGGAATGTATTTGAGTGGACTCAAGACTGGTTCAGGCCTTACAGTATTACTCAAGCTGAAAGAGATGAGCCGCCCGACCCTCCCCTACGCGTGGTGCGCGGTGGCTCGTGGCACTCGCCTCCGGACGAACTAAGGACCAGTTTCCGAAAGGGCGTTTTTCCAGAGACTCGGGATACAACCATTGGATTTCGCTGCGTGTGGACAATTCGGAAAAATAGTGACCTAGATGTATGAAAGGTTTAAGAAATGGCAAACTCATCAAAGAAGTACTCGGGCATCTCAAATCGGGTGATGGCACCATATAAGACTGTCTCTTGTCGAGATACTTTTTCCAGGTGTGTGTTGACTACTCTGTTTTTGATGATTTTGTTTTTTGGATCTGGAAGTCTTGCTCAGGAAGGAGTTCAATCCATGTCAGATGCGAAAGAAGATGTCTACACCGGAGATTTAGTAGCTTATCCTGGACCGTGGTCATTTCAGATCGGGAAGTCTCATATTATTCTTGTCTCGGATCAGGAGCTGGAGAGGTTGAGTGACCCCGATGCCGTACTTGATTTGAGCTTAACGTTTGACAAATATGAATCAAGTTTACGGCAAATTTGCGAAAGAGCACGCGCTGCAGGCCAACGCACGCTTATCTTAGCTTTTGACCATTTTTTTAGTCAATACCGTCCCGGTCAAGAAGGTAAACCTCGGAAGTATACGCCCGATACGGAGGAATATATCCAACATATCGCCGCGATCAGTCGGTTTGCAAAAGATTATGGGTTACGTCTGGAGTTGAGCCTTTTAAGTCCCTTGGAAATTGGCCCAGCTTTTCAGCAACGTACAGGCCAATCAGGTATGTGGATGCACTATCGGAAAGGTTTACGTGATCCCAAGACCGGTGCGTACAGTGTGCAAATGTGGCGGCAACGACGCTGGGCAAACAACAAAGGACCGATAAATGTAGAAGATGCCGGGGTACGAGTTTTTGCTTTTAACGAGCGTCCCTTACGGGGTTCTCCCTATCGTGTAGTGTTGCCCGAAGATATCGTTGAAATCACGGATTCGGTAAAAACGGAAGTATGGGATTCTCTCGTGTCAAAGGCGGGGGATTATAAAGCGGTTCGTGTGCGCTACTATGCTGAAAGTTCTCCGGCTGGCGGCGAAAGAACACGTGTTTTGGTTGTGCAGCAATATCGCACACCGGAAATGGATTACTTCAGCGAGGACGCCTTGCCGTTTCTGAAACAATTGATCGACCGATATGCTGAAGCAGGCGTGGAATTGAACGGTTTGTACTCCGACGAAATGCACATACAACAGGACTGGGCCTATTTCAGCCATCATGACCATGGAGAATTTGCTTTGCGGTACGTAAGCGACGGTTTTGCGAAGAGGTTCTCAGAATTGTACGGGGAACAGTACCGAGACTTTGCCAAGTACTTGGTGTATTTCGTCTATGGGCAGGAAGATGCTGCAAACGATCTCACAGCAAAATCCGGAGTCATGCATGTGTTCGGCGATACACCCGAAGCAGTCCGAGAAACTGCTCTTTTCCGTTCCCGTTATTACAGACTTTTGCAGGACGGCGTAGTAGACTTGTTTGTTGCAGCGAAACATTATGCGGAGTTGCGTATGGGCCGAAAACTGGAGGCGCGTGCCCATGCCACATGGGCGGAAAGTCCAACCGTAGATTATTGGAGGGTCAATGCGGGTCCTCATGCGCCCCACCAATATGAATATACGCCTAATTTTGTCTGGTCTTGCACAGTACATCAGGCAGCTTCGGCTTGTTTTGATTATTTCAAATGGGGTGATTTTCTAACGGGCAATGGTAATGATCATTGTGAGGGCGGATGGCTCGATAGGAATTACTTTGGTCTTGCATTGGCTTGTTCAACGGGCATTCTCAACGAAGTTCCCTATTCCTACGCAGCTCATTGGGGAATGCCTCATGAAATCGCGCGCCGTCGCAACTATTTGGTCAATGCCTACGGCGCGGCGGCTGAGCCACTGTTTGGTTTAGTGGAAGGAATGGAACATCGGAATGTTGATGTTTTGATGCTGTACCCAATAGATCTTGTTGCCGTAGAAGAGCGTTTCGGAAGCTGGATGACTCAATATGGTTACGCCAATTATATCACCGCGGATAAGTTACTCGAACGAGGCAAGGTCTCAGGCGGCGCCTTACAAGTTGCTGGGCGTTCTTTTACCACGCTGGTTGTCCTTTTTGAACCTTTTCCGTCTGTCCAGTTACTTGAGATGATGCGACAGTTTGTTGAAGGTGGGGGCAGAGTTATTTGGTCAGGTCCTCCGCCTGTATTGAGTAGAGAAGGAAGTAATGTTTTGCACGAGTGGCAAGAAATGTTCGGGGTTGAGTACGTGCCGGGCGTGGAAGAAGGACTTATGGCGCCGGGGCGTCAAGTTGTGTTTTCAGGCGTCTTGGCTGATGTCAAACCGCAGTATATTCTTACCGATTTTCTTGTGGACCGAATCTATCCTGTTGCCTTGCGAGAGGGTACTCAAAAGGTTGCCGAAGTCAGAGATAGAATCGTAGGCACTTATCGGCAGAGTTTATCAGGCAAAGGTTCATACACATTTCTCGGCTACAGACCGCGCGATGACCAGTCTCAAAGTCTCGGTTACGACGTCCGCAATTGGTTTGAGGTCCTTTGCGCTTTGGGCGCTTACGCAGGCCCGAGCGGGGTACCAGATGATAACACAGAGTACCTTTCCAGGATAGGCAATGTTTTGTGTTGTAGGTTTCCGAATGGTGCGCTGGCGTTTGCGCCTCACTTACGGACGTATGAAGAAGGTTGGCCCGGTGGGTTCGCTCGAAATGACAAAGAAGATGCGGCATACCTGGAAAGAAGACCACCGCCTTCGGATGATTTGGAATTGTCTGCGTTTCGAGTGCAGGGCCATGTGGTTGATTACAAAGGCAAAGGCAGTATGGCTTTTCGAGTGGATGAAGAAGGAAATCTCATCGCGTTTGCTGGCAACCAGACTAACCAAATCACAGTGGACGGGCGCGTTTTTGTCTTTTCCGATGCACCGTTGCCTCAGATTGGTTGGGGTCCTGTTGAACCGAAACGGAGTGTGCCTGGCGGCGCCGTTATGCAAATCTTGATCCGTGGAACCGGACAAGTTCGAATACCTGTCACGAGTATACTTGACCCTGTTCAAGTTTTTGCGGAAGGGACTACCCCAGGAAGTAGAGGCAATGAAGTCTCTGCCCGCGTGCAAGAGGGCCAATTGTTCCTTGAGATCTCTCCAGAAGTTTCGGGACGTTGGCTTTATGTAGTTCCGAAATCTTGAACGTTTGCTGCATAATCTCAAAAACAACGATTCCGTTACGCCAGAAAGGGATTTTGTTCATGACAACACTGAGGGCGGTTTGTTTTGATCTCGATGGAACGCTTATTGACAGTGACGAGTCTATTGTTGCGTCATTTTTTTATGCGTGTGATAAGTTGGGCATCCCACGTCCTGACCGCAAGGCGATAATCGGTAGTATTGGATATCTTCTGGAAGATCAGATCGCACAGCTGACAGACTATGATCCTCATAAATTCGCAACGGTTTATAGGGAATACTATGGTCGGGTCTGTTGTGAGTTGACTCAACTAATGCCCGGTGCAAGGGAAATTTTAGCAACATTGCGTGCAGCAGGATTTTTGTTGGGCTTTGCAACTTCAAAACGCCGGTACTATGCAGAGCAAATTTTGCAGCGTCTAGGTATCCTGGACTTTTTTGAAGCTCGTGTAGGCGGGGAAGATGTCGAGAAACCAAAACCTGATCCGGAGCCCTTGATTAAAGTTGCCGATATTTTGGGCGTGAGTTTGAATGAGATGCTCCTCGTGGGAGATACAAGATTTGACGTTCTAGCTGCGCGGAACGCTGGAATGAAATGCTTGTGTGTGACATTGGGCTATGAGGATCGTTCTGTACTAGACTCTTTGCAACCCGAAGGCATTTTTGATTCGTTGGAAGCAGTTGGCGCGTATATCATGGCACGCTGGGGCACCGCCCGGGTGAAACCCTCAACATGCGGTGACAAGGCACACGCCTAGCAAAGCGTGGTCTCCAGTCCTTTTAGTTTTCATGTAAGGAGGCTCTATCCTTGCTTCTTCTCTTGTAACGTGATATGCCACAGTTTGGCGTATTTGGTGAATACAGAGAATGCCCCCAGTCCACAAAGAACGACGCCGTGGAGTCCATCACGGAAACCCGCATGTACAATGTACATTTTCAGGAAACGGAGTGCGGGACGAAACGTGAGATCTGTAAGGTGCGCCCGTTTACCCGCGTCGTATAGGTCTTGAGCCCCCCATGTGGTGAATCGTTGGAAGGTTGAAAAATACTCTTCAAAGCTCCGGTAAGTATCGTGAAACATGGGCTCATGGATTCGTCCGACTTTCCCGTCGACAACGATGCGCGAATGTACCCGTCGGTCCAGATATTTCCCTTTTTTCGTCCTAAACAATCTGAGATTGTAGTCTCGCTGCCAACCGCAACCTTTGATGAGTTTCCCGAAAAAATAGGAAAGGCGGCGTATTTCATAGCCATCGTTGGCGTCATCCGTTGCGATCACGTCGCGTATTCGTTTTGCTAAGGGCTCCGAAACCCATTCATCGGCATCGAGGACGAGCGTCCATTCGGTTTGAATCTGCGGCAGCGCCCAAGAACATTGTGAGGCTTTATTGACATATTCGTGGACTACGACTCGTGTGGCATAGTGTCGGGCGACTTCATCGGATCCATCAGTGGTTTTAGGATCGACCACACAAAACACTTCGTCTGCCCACTGTACGCTTTCAAGACAGCGTACCAGTCTATCCCCTGCGTTGGGAACGAGTGTCAAGACGGTGACTTTACTCACAAAACTGCTCCTATAAGGGAAAGTTCTCACGTTGCGGCAATGAATCATTGTATGCAGAGTATATAGAATATCCAAAATGAACATAGTAATTATCTTTTATTGGGTTGAAAGAACATATGACTAGGGTGGGTCCTGCTGGATGGTCGTACGACGACTGGCGTGATATCGTCTACGTTCGTGGCATTCGTATAAAACCGTTGGAATGGATCTCCGCCTTGTTTGACGCGGTCGAGGTCAATGTGACTTTCTATAGGCTCGTTTCTGAGTCGATGGTGGTTTCCTGGTGCGAACAAGTTGAGGCGAATCCGAATTTTATGTTCACTGTTAAAGCTTGGCAGAAGTTCACTCACGAAAATGCGGACACTCTGGAGCCCGTCGAGGTCAGCCAATTCTGCAAGGCATTACAAGCTTTCGTGAAATGCGGCCGTTTGGGAGCGGTTTTGTTGCAATTCCCATGGGGTTTTCGTCGTGAACGTAAGAATCGATTGCGCTTGGCGAGGCTCGTTGAACTTTTCTCTGGTTATCCTCTGGCGGTGGAATTTCGACACGACTCGTGGAACGTTTCGGCTGTGCACCGTGAATTTACCTCAAGGGATATTGCTTTCTGTAATATAGATCAACCTTTGTTTGAGGGGTCGTTGCCACCGACAGAAATTGTCACGTCAAACCTTGCGTACATTCGGCTTCACGGTCGTAATGCTAAAAACTGGTTTCGAGACGGCGCGGGGAGAGATCAGCGTTACGATTATTTATATTCGGAAGAAGAAATTCAGTTTTGGGTAGAGAAAGCAAAAAGGATAGCGCAGCGTGCCGAGAATGTATTTATCATCACGAACAACCACTACCGCGGACAAGCGGTTGTCAATGCCCTTGAGATACAGCACGCTCTCAAGATAAAGCGGGTGCAAGTTTCTCAAAGTTTGATAGAACATTATCCCAGATTGGAGCGGCTACTGCGATGATCTTCTGCTCGATACCAAGGAACTCAGTCGGCTTCGCTCTCTCTGGGGGCAGCGTGTTAGGTCCTGCGATGACCATACGAGATGGGTGTTTCGAGGCAAAACCTTTATGAAGCATCACCGTCTGATATGGTACGTAGCGTTTATCTCCTCACTGTGTGCGATAGGCGTTATCACGATACGAAAAACGGTCGAGGCGCCTTCTTCAAGCAATGTGGATGAACTGGTACGGTCTTTTCTTGCAGCGGTAGACAAAGATCCTCAATTGCGACATGTCGAAACAAAGGGGTTGGTAAACCGTCTGGCTACTCTTGCGAAAACTGGTGATACACGGTCAGCCGAAGCCTTTTATGCATTGGGCCTCCAACTTCGCCTTGAAGGAAGACTCTCGGAAGCGGCGGATGCGTTTGGGAAGTGCGTTCAACTCAAGCCCGATTGGGCTCGAGGGTACAATGGATTGGGAGGTGTGCTGTATAGACTTGGAAAAGTGAAAGAAGCGGAAGAAGCATTGCGCCGTGCCACGATTCTAGACCCCATGTCAAGTCGGGCTCATAATGACTTGGCTGTCATGTTACGTCTCGAAAACAGGCTTCAAGAAGCCTTGCCGGAAGCCGAGCGAGCCGTTGAATTGGCGCCCGAGGATGTCGCCGCTCAAAACAACTATGGAAATTTACTTCTTGCTCTGGGTAGGTGTGAAGAAGCAGCGGCATGCTATCGTAAAGCTAGTGTCCTTGATCCCAATCATCCCGCCCCCTTCTACAATTTGGCTTGCCTTGCCAGCATGATGGGGAAAGAGGAAGAAGCATTTAACTATTTGAGAAGGGCGATAACCCTCGACCCCCTATTTGAATCCGAGGCACTCCATGATCCACATCTCGAACCTTTACGCAAAAGGCCAGATTTTTCAGAACGGTTACGGGCACTAACCCAACAAAGTCTTCAGCCTAATGACAACCTCAAGGATTCACATTGACCAAAGTGGTTATCATTAAGGGTGCTTGAGTCCCGTCGGGTTTTACGATTTGGATGGGCTTGCCATCGGCGTCAAAGGCGCTGATGCGTACTTCATAGGAACCTACTGGGGTATCAGCAGGAATCATGAGCTTTCTCGTCCAAATGTTGTCCCCGGCTACTTCATCGCCTTCGTCTCCCTTGTCGAATAAATCAACCGTAACCGGTTTAGGAATCGCCACCTCTGCACTAAGTGTATCCACCACGCGGTTAGGATCCGCCAATTTCACAGTCAATGTTATTTCTTCGCCCGCCTTTACCGCTTCAGGCACTATTTTGGGTTCAACAAAGGCCGGGTTTGATGCAGTCGGTGCCTTACCTTCTTCTGCCTCCTGACCAACGTGCATGTCCCCTTCCTCGCTTGTCACGCTATGAACGTGAACACGTACTTCATCGTCACTTTCCAGTTTGATCTGTGAACCAGATTCTTTAAGCTGCATGAGAATCGGAAGCATTTCTTCCAAACTTCCAGAAATGGTTACGGAAACCTGGATTTCTCCAAATGCAGCTACGGCAGCGAAGACACTTGCAACAAAGATTGCGAACCGAAAGCCAAATTCTCTCTGTTTTATCATCGTGCTATCCTCCCGCTGTTTGGTTGAACATTACTATATCATATTTGCCTGAAACTTGGTATCGAAAAGCGCACATTTCTAGTAATTCGTAAATCAAACAATGGTTAGTCCGTTTCCTTTATGCGTTCCCGAAATGCCTCCCACCACGTACGGTCGCTGAGCGTTCGACGGGGAGGCCTACGGTCACATCGTTTGAGATGAATACGTCCGTTGCTCATTAGTTTGGCGACCGCCCAGTAGGAATCAGGCAAGGAATATTTTTCCGCGCTGGCATTGTGAACATAAAACACTCGTTCTTCCGATGTGTGGGGCGCCAACGACATTCCATAAGTACGGGGCTCAATCTGGAGTAACGCATAGGGTCCTGCCAGCGTGCCAGGCCACGTCTCAATCGGGGAGACCAAACAAACCTCCGCTTCTACCGTTTCATCTGTTGGATTTGTAACCTTTACAACAATACATTCACCACGGTTCTCGGCCTCAAGGTTCAGATCAAACGCATTGCCGATTTCTAGTACATCCTGGAAGGTTTGTCCGTCGAATTCGTAACGCAGCTTAATCTGTCCTGAACGTGAGGTGTCGGGGCGCCTAATTCTGATGGCCGTGGTCTGATGTCCCAAAGGGGGAAGGTTGAATGGGATTTCCAAACCGTCACATGACCAGTCATTTGGAATTATTAGTCGGGCAATGCCCGAAACCTGGGCGTCAATGTAATCATTGACGGCATTCACCGTGATCTGAAGTATACGCCCATCTTCCTGTTCATGAACCTCTCGACTTAGCGAACAGACCACGGCTTCGTAGCCCATGGGCATAGATTCTGCGTCATGTTCCCAGGAACGGACCCAAACAGGTTGTACAGGTTCCGCTTCGACCCCCAGTTTTTCCGTCGGAAGTTTTTTGCGGGGCGTCACGGGGACAAATCCAACGGTTTCAATAGAAAAAGCCGGTACATTCAGCTTGATTCTGTTGCTTTCCGAAATCAAGTCTTCTAACTTCTCTTCCAGAAGATTGGCGGTCCAGGCACGAGCGACGCCAAACGACACATCGACGGTGGCTTGAGAGTCTTCTCCGTTCGTGTCGTACAGTCGCAACATGATGCCTTTTTCCGCAGAAGAGATTTGATTTCTTTCGAAGCCTGCAATCGGGTTGCCGTACGGCTTCATGGCATCCAGGATGACGTTGCTCGGTGTGACTCGGATGAAGCTCTGTTCGGGCGGCAAAAACGCATGCTTCGTTGAAGAAGTGCGTCTTGCTATTAGTGGGAAATTGAAGGCGTAGGCGGTCTGTTGTGTTTCTGCTTCGCGCCATGTGCCAGCATGAGGATACAAGGCGTAGCGGAACACATGGTTTTTGTTCTCTGGTACTAGATAGCCTTCGGGGAAATTGTTTGTGCCGCCATACCACCTGCACGTATGCCCCAGCATCATGCAGATGACGCCGCCTTTTTCAATACTATTGGCGTAGGTGCCTTCGTTGATAATAGCCACACCGTAGTCATCCACGGTAGCTTTTTCATTTACGGCGTTCGAATCGGCAGGCACTTTGAGGGTCGCGGTTTGTGCAAAATCACGGGTCAACTGCTCGATGGCTTTTTGAAGCTTTGAAGTATCCTTGGCTTCGATGATCAGGACAGGCAGCGCGGGCCAGGACGTATCTCGAAGGTCATCGTCTTTTACAAATAGAAATGCGTAACCCTTTTGACGAAGTTGTTGGTGGAAGCGTTTTCGAATCTCGCCGGCTTGTTTATTCAAGAGTTTTTTGGAGTAAGCATTTTTTCCTTTCGTGCCCAGGGAAACACGGAATCTTGTGTAAAGAAGATCCTCGTCCATATGGGGCAAGTAGCTACCCCACGTCGGTCCGCCCGTATCAAACCAGGGCGTGCAGGTAACACCTTTTTTGACAAGGATTTTTTGCAGAGATTCAGCGACAGCAACCTCTTCCGGATCGTCGCGGGTAACCATACCTACCATACCCAGGGGATACTTGTTCCGGCCAATCTGGACAAGTGCGTTGACTCCGTATTCCATCCACTTATTTGCTGCATAGACTGCACAATCGCTAAACATGATTTGACGATGTGTTCGGAAGTCCAGGTAATTCTTGCTATCGTTGCGCGTGACCACTCCGAACCGTTCGTCGAAAATGGGAGCAGCTCCCTTGAGCGTAGTGGGAAATGTGATACAGAAGAGGTTGTCTTCACCTTGGTAATCTTCAATTATTGTTGTGAAATCAATTCTCTTGATTCCTCTATAAAGGGTGATTTCTTGGATGACGTTACAAATTTCCCCCATGGCATATCTTGAACGAAGTGTGGCGCTGATGGTGCCCTCCTCTTTAGTCACAAAAGCCGGCTTGTCGGCAGAGAACATAGCTAGTCCCGTCGTATAGAACTCGTGTTGTGTTTCTTCCCTGTCCAGCACTTCTTCTAAGATTGCCAATTCATTTCCGACATGATGGGTTTTGGCGTCAATGACCTCTTTTCGTGCTTCTTTGTCAAACAAGCTGACTATGCCGGCGCCACGGCTCGGATCAATTTCGATCCGGTAATACTCGTTTTCAATAGTAACGCCTGTTTTCAATTTTCGAGAAGGTAATTTTTTCGTCGTCGGTTTTATGGAATATACCCGGTAGCCGAGCGAAGGAAGATTCTTTGCGATAAACTGGATTTCGACCTTGAGAGAGTCTTGATGATTTGATACCTTCAGAACTTCAAAGGGTACGCTCTTGCCGCGGTGATCCACGAGTGTGAATTTCTCAAAGTCTTTGCAGTCTATCGTAGCGCGAACAACATCGGTACGTTCCCAAGCTAAACTATTGAAAACAGTTAGAGGGTATTCCTTGTCTTTACTGACAATTGCTTTTCCCAAGAAAGCCAGGGAGTTTTCCAGTACGTCTGTTCCAAGCTCAAGAATCTCCCGATAGGAGTTCATCAAGTCAACGAAAGAGATTTCATTGTGCGTTCCTGTTATAGAATCATGATGCTGACCACATAAGACTTGACGCCAGGCTTTGTCGAGGGCTTTCTCCGGATATTCGGCACCGAGCAGATTTGCTAGTGTGGCGAATTTTTCCGCCGTTAGCAAGATATTTTCTCCCAGCCTGTTTGCGATCTTTAAGTCCATTCGTGACATGGAGGTTGCCGCGTGATAAAGCGACATGTCACGTGATGTTACTGGAAGGTGCGCCCCTTTTGTCTCCACATCATGATGGATAGCCTGCATAAGGTCATAGTACGTAGCTTGCTGCACTTTTGGAACGAGGGTGTGGTGCCAGTCCGTGGGCGGTGTTTGGTCGATGCTTGTGGTACACACGGATAGCCCCATCCGATTGACTTCGTCCCATTTTGCCTCCCCTCTCTTATGCGGCAGTGAAGAGCCGTCGAGCGAAAGGTGGTTGAAGAAAGGTGGGAAATTAAAGATATGCTTGTCCCACGTAATGCCGATGCAGCCACTTTTTCGGGCGATTTGCGATAGTTGATTGGGATGTCCGAAAACATCGCCGGGACCGTAGCAGTAACAGATGCCTCCGAGGACCTTTCCGTGGAAGAGTTGCCCATAGAGGAAGTTCCGTACAAGAGCCTCCCCTGAACAGTTCTGTTCATTTGGCTGGTTATACATTACATCGGGGCTGGATTTCTTTTCACGGAACACCTGTAACAAAATCTCTCGGTCTGCTGGAAACATGTCAAAATAGGGCTTGAGATAGTCAATTTCAGAAATTGTCGACCGGAAAAGCGGGTCTCTGCGATGCAATTGACAGTATGCTCGCATGATGTCAAATGCCCCCATGGCGTAGACACGTTGTTCTTCATGATAGGTCGTGTCGAAATGAAAACTGGTAAGTACCATTTCCGTGCCATCGTATTTGGGAGGCGTCGCTGCCCTGTATTCCAATGGGATTTCAAGTTCTTTTCCATAAACGCGGGCACGGAAAATGGCAGATACGGTTTGACCGACGGCTTCTTGAGGTGTAGGTAACGACAAACGCACCAAAGTCACTTTGCCCGGTTCGCAGAGTACTTCCCGAATATCTTCTCCCTGGAAAGACGTCATATGTGCAGCAACGGTCGCTTTCACGGCCACATTCGATGTATTGACGACTGCCGTTTCAAAAACTTGGCGAGGAGATTCTATGGACCCCGTGAACCGAGACAGGGGGCGTATTCTTCCGAAGGCAATGGGGATGTGCGGTTGAGAAACCAACGGTGAGACCAACACGTTCCGGACAGAGAAATCAATGCCGTCACAGATATATCCGGGCCGAAACTTAACGAGGAGAAGGTTGTTTCCTTTCCTCAGACGAATAATTTTGCTTGGCATCGTGGTGCGGACACCTTTGGTCATTCCATACGGTTCATTGCAAACTAGTTCCCCGTTCACCCACGCTTTCATTCCAGAATGATAAGCATCTAAAAGGGCTATACAGTCTTGGTCAGACTCGATGTTGGCTGCGGCATAGAAAACGCAATTTCTTTGCACGGTTTCATAAATGATTTCACCGGCAAGGTGTGTTCCGTGCAGGTCGGGATTTGGGTATTCGTACCAAGCGAGTTGCTTGGCACCGATCCCTATATTGCGGTGAAAACGACCACGTTCCGGGATAACGTGGGTTTCTCCCCCATCTTCTGCCAAGTAGTCGATTTCTAAGATCCGGTCTCTTTCGTAGAGATACTCCCGCTCAAAATGTCCACCGGTGCGTACAATGAAGGGGCCTAAAACGAGCCAGTTTTGAACGGGTACACCAGTCGCCAATTCGGAAAGTTTGTTGGAACGCATCTGTCTGCCTCTCTTTCTTATGAGTCAAAATCTCAACGATTTGGCTAATAAGATTACTCTTTCCAGCCCGAGGGTTCAATTAGGCCAGTTTAAACCTTTGCACATATCGGCAAGATCGTTTTTTGGCGTAGGTGCCTCAAACTTAACAGTATAGTAACAGCAAACCTCTCTGAATAGGTCAGACTGAACAGGTCAAAGCAACTGGATAGGGAAGCAGGCGATTGCCTATACTTCATCCACTTTGTTGTCCAAGCGAAAGGGACTTTTCGATGAAAAAAAGAAAACAAGAGCTATTACCTCGTTCGAAAGTGGCTATTCGTGATACGTGGGATTTGACCCCTCTTTTTAAGAGTGACGAAGCATGGCGACATGCTTTGAAGAAACTAGAAAGACAAATTGAAGGGTTTAACAAGTTTCGCGGAAAACTTAGCACTTCTCCCAGTGTGCTGAAGGCTTGTTGCCAGTATAAAGTTGCTTTTGAAAAAACCGCAGAGAGAATCGGTTCGTATGCCTTCTTAAAATCTGCAGAGGATCTCACGAACAGTACCTACCAAGGCATGATAGCAGAATATACGCGCGTCGCCACTCGAGCGGAAGAGGCTTCGAGTTTCATTTGCCCAGAAATCCAAGCCATACCTCGCAAACGCATGAAAGTTTTTCTAGAATCGCCCGCGCTACGTGAATTTCGTTTTATGTTAGAAAAAATCTTGAGGTTTAGACCGCATATTTTGTCGGCGAAGGAAGAGTTGCTTCTTGCCATGCAAGGGGAAGTGTCCGGCGCCATGTCGCGGATTTTTGGACAATTGAATGATGGAGATATGAAGTTCGGCGAGGTGATCGATCATCACGGCCGCCGTGTTTCGCTGACGCATGCAAGCTTCCGAAGTCTGCTGGAGTCTCCGGACAGAAGAGTTCGGAAAGAAGCGTTTCAGAAGTATTATGCCCAATATGAAGCCCATGCCAATACACTGGCGGCAACGCTGCAGGCTTCTGTACTGCAAGACGTATATTATGCGCGAGCTCGAAGATACTCGTCTTCGTTAGAAGCGGCTCTGTTTCCGGATAATGTGCCTGTATCGGTTTATGAAAACTTGATCGCTGCGGTGCGTGAATCTTTGCCAACGGTTTACCGGTATCTAGATGTTCGCAGGAGATGTCTGAGGCTTACGGAGCTCCATGCTTACGATACGTATGTTCCCTTAGCAATACCAAAGGCTATTGACATACCTTATGAGAAGGCCGTGTCGCTGATTTGTGAGGCACTGCAACCTCTTGGCAAGGAGTATTGTGATACGCTAAAGAACGGTCTGCTAGATCGCTGGGTTGATCGTTATGAGAACTTGGGTAAGCGCAGCGGCGCTTTTTCTGCTGGGGGATATTACGGGCCTCCTTACATCCTGATGAACTACCGCGATGATACAATAGACAGTGTATTCACCTTAGCCCACGAGGCGGGGCATTCCATGCACACGTACTATAGCGCTAGAAACCAGCCTTTCCAATATTACCAATACGAGATTTTTGTCGCGGAGGTTGCCTCCACATTCAACGAGCAACTGCTGACACAGTTTTTGTTAGCACAGACAGACGATCCGCAAATGAAAGCGTTTCTTATTAATCGGGAGATTGATGAAATCCGTGGAACGCTTGTCCGACAAACCATGTTTGCAGAGTTCGAAAAGATCATCCACGAAATGGCAGAGGCCGGCGAACCTCTGACATTGGAATCGCTACGAGAACAGTATCGCAATCTTCTTCAAGTCTATTTTGGTAAGACTTTTGTGATTGATCCGCCTTTGACTTTGGAAGGATTGCGGATTCCTCATTTTTACCATGCGTTTTATGTTTATAAATATGCCACGGGATTGTCCGCTGCGATTGCTTTGGCGGAAAAGGTCCTGTCTGGCGGGAAAAAAGAACGCGACGTATATTTGCGCTTACTGAAAGCCGGTGGGTCTAAGTATCCTTTGGAATTGTTGCGGGATGCTGGTGTCGATATGGAAAAACCTGAACCTATTTACGCCGCCATGCGCCATCTTGAGCAACGAGTTAATCAGCTGGATGCCCTGCTCAAGAACTGATTCTGTTTTTCTCCTTGCGTTTTACAACTTGGTATGATAAGGTAATACACATAATGAGTGCCTAATCGCCATGAGAATGTGCGCGTGGAATATACCCAGACGAGTGCTAATGCGGCGAGACGTTTTTGTCCGCTGGGTTACTTGGGCTGTCTTCGCACTTTATATCGTAGCCGCAGGCCATGAAGTAGGCTTACTTCTTTCCCTCACCCCACATCATCAAGATGAGTGCGGCTTGTGTGTTTTACTTTTCGCCTCTTCGTTGTGGTTTGTTTTGTTGGTTGCTGTTGTTCCCAAGTTTGGGGAACTGCATCAACATATCTTAGAATGTGCCCCTCTCTTTTCTCGCCAAATAAGATTACCTGAATCCCATCGGGGTCCCCCGCTTCCTTGTTTGTCATACCTCTCTTAACTCTTTGGATGTGCGCGAGTAAAACGGCGCCTGATTTGGTCTTGTTTTTCTCCGTTACTTCAAATGATCTTCAAAAGGCTACCGAAATTTCACGACTGATTTACTAAACCCCTAACAACTCATGAGGATCAAAATGCCGGTACTGCATTCGGCTAGAAGGAGAATGATGAAATGAGATCTTTGAAAAAAGGATTTACGCTAATAGAACTGCTTGTGGTGATCGCCATTATCGCGATCTTGGCGGCAATTCTTCTGCCCGCGCTCGCCCGTGCCCGTGAAGCGGCACGCCGCGCAAGCTGTCAGAACAATCTGAAACAAATGGGGCTCGTGTTTAAGATGTATTCCAGCGAAAACCGTGACCGGTTTCCCATGATGAAGTTTACGAATTGCGCTGGAGAAACGACGATATTCACAGCCATTTGTAACCCAGATAGCATTTACCCAGAATACTTGACCGACTGGAACGTATTGATCTGTCCGAGCAATCCATCTGCGTCTACCGCGATAGACATGTGGGACAAAGGTCAAACGGAATCCAGTCAGTGGGAGAATGTGCCTGGCTTCACGAACAACGGCAAGGTGGAACCTTGTGAGGTGTTCGACCATCCTTACATCTACCTCGGCTGGGGGCTGGTGCAGTCCATGTTTGTTAACGAAGCAGCCTATGACGCTTTTGAAGCAGCCGTGGAAGGGATGGTACATGTGTTGGACCAGGCAAAAGACCTCGGAGGACCTGCGGGTTATGCTATTGCGGCAAACACGGTGAACAACGACTGGACGTTTCGAAACGATTCAAACGTTCCGGTGACTATTGGAGGTAGAGCGAATGCCCCGCGTCTGAAAGAGGGTATTGAGCGCTTCTTCATAACGGACATCAATAACCCTGCAGGTGCATCCACGGCACAGTCTACGTTGCCGATCATGTGGGACGCTATTGGAGAGGCAGAAGATGGTCCGCCTCACTTCAACCACGTTCCCGGAGGCTCTAACGTGTTGTACATGGATGGGCATGTGGAGTTTGTCCGCTATAACGGGTTGTATGGCGGGAAATTCCCTATCAATCGTGGAGGATTAATCATCCACGAAGCGACCCACGAACACCATCACCATCCGTGATGTAATTTAGTCGTCAGAGGCGGTCCATGGAGGACCGCCTTTTTGTTTTCTAGACTTTTTTCCACGAGAATGTCCGACTTCGAGTCAAAGAATAAAAGATGGATCCCCTGCAGAGAATTTCCCTAAGATCTATTTTTTTTGTTAACATGATGCTTTAAGAATGCGAAACGGGTCGCTGGTTTTTCAAAACACATTCTTAATTCAGAAAGAATGCGGGTTGATTTCAACTTCGCCGTACCCCGTTTGCTGAGATTGGTACTGTAATCGGAAAATTTAGTCTCCGGAGGTTTACATGAAGGACTATCGTTCCCAATTTCGGTCGTTGTTTTTGTTTTTGCTCATATCCTTACTAGTTCTGAGCAATGGTTACATCGCACGCATTTTTGCTCAGGGACGGGAGACGGATATTTATGAGCAGGTCAGGCCTATGGCGGAGGTTTTGGACGAGATCTTGCGAAGCTATGTTCGAGAGCCAGAACCCGACAAAATTGTCGAAGGCGCCATCAAAGGGATGATGAACTCCTTGGACGAACATAGTTCCTACATTCCAAAGAAGGCGCTGGAACAGATGACCGAAGACACGGAAGGGGAATTCGAGGGAATTGGCGTCAGTATTCACCTGAATAAGGACGGGAACGTTGCCATTTTCCAGCCGATTATGGGGTCTCCGGCAGCGAAAGCCGGTCTTCATGCCGGAGATGTTATCGTAAAAATAAACGATGTTTTGACAAAAGGTATGTCGCTTGACGAAGCCCGTGACTTGATTCGCGGTCCGAGTGGAACCAAGGTTCGGTTGACCATTTATAGAGAGTTAAACGGAGAACGTCAGCAGGGCGAAGAGTTCGATGTCGAAGTGGAACGGGGTAAGATTCCGCTAGAGAGTATCGCCGAAGCTCGGGTTTTGAGCGGAGGTATCGGTTATATCCGCGTTACCGATTTTAAGAAGACGACAGCGGAGGAAATTACGCAGAAAATAAATCTATTGAAAGATCAGGGGATGAAGTCACTTATTTTGGACCTGCGGTGGAATGTCGGTGGCTTATTCAACGCAGCTCGAGACGTTGCAGAATTGTTATTGCCGAAGGGGTCTCTTGTGACATATACAAAAGGCAGAAATACAGCCGATGGCTCTCTAACAGAGAGCATTCGTCTGAAAACCCAGCGGCAGCCTATTTTGCCCGAGTCTTTTCCAGTGGTATTGTTGGTGAATGAGTACACTGCAAGTTCCGCCGAAATTGTCACGGGGGCTCTGGAATATTGGGCAAGAGCTATCGTTGTCGGTACAAAGACCTACGGGAAGGGCAGCGTCCAAACTATAATTCCGTTGCGCAGTCCTGAGGGAAGTGCCATACGGCTCACAACGGCGCTGTATTACACGCCAGCGGGCGTGACAATTGATAAGCAGGGTATTTTGCCGGATGTTGAAGTTCCCATGACGAAGGAGGAGTCTGTTCGGCTAATAGAGCAAATGATTCGTTCCATTGAGAATGACCCCACTAAGAAAAATGAGCAGAATCATGGAAGTGTAACAGGCAACGAGGTAACTGCTGAGACGGTGGAAGACATTCAACTTAAACGTGCAGTTGAGATTCTTCAAGAGGAGCCTGTTTTCAGCAAGTTAGTGGCAAAATATCACAAGGATGTGCGAGAAACGCAAAAAGAAGCTGGCGCAACATCCGATCAAGTCGCTACTGCGGCGCCTGGTGCTGAATCCACGGAGTAGGCTATGCGCCCTGATCATCGATCCAATGAGGAGATGCGCCCCGTTCATATCGAGCGTGGTGTAGCTAAGTATGCCGAGGGTTCCGCTCTTATCAGTCTGGGTGACACGCGTGTGCTCTGTACAGCCACGGTTGATGAACACGTTCCCCCCTTCTTGAAGGATTCGGGAACAGGTTGGGTGACCGCGGAATATGCCATGCTGCCTCGTTCTGCCGGGGAACGGATTCAAAGAGATTCCGTCAAAAAAGGACGTGCATTGGAAATCAGCCGTCTCATAGGGCGGTCACTTCGAGCTGTTGTTGATCTGGAATTATTGGGAGAAAGACAAATCATCATAGATTGCGACGTTTTGCAAGCTGATGGAAGCACTCGCACAGCTGCGATAACCGGTTCTTACGTAGCTTTGAAAGACGCTATGTCTCGTTTGGTTCGGTCTGGGGTAATTGGCCGTGAGCCTTTGTTGGGACAATGTGCTGCTGTCAGTGTCGGCGTTGTGCAAGGTGAAATACGTCTCGATCTATGTTACGAGGAAGACGTTGTTGCGGACGTGGATATGAACCTCGTCATGCGCAGTGACGGGATGTTTATTGAAGTTCAATGTACCGCCGAAGGCGATGCTTTTTCTCGAGAAATGCTTCAGCGTATGCTCGACCTCGGTGAAAAAGGTATTGCAAAGCTGTTCGATATTCAGCGAAGCGTATTGACCCATGAGTGATGTGATTGTCATCGCTACAACAAACAGTGATAAGTTTCGCGAGATAGAAGGACTACTTCGCGATGATGCCCCGTTTGTTTTTCGTTGTCTGAATGATTATCCGCCTCTTCCAGAACCCGAGGAGGATGGGAAAACGTTTTTCGAGAATGCTCTTAAGAAAGCCTTGTACTATTGTCATGAGCTCAAATTGCCTTGTGTATGCGATGATTCCGGCCTTGAAGTGGAGGCGCTGAATGGGGCTCCCGGGGTGCACTCAGCCCGATATGCTGGTGTGCCGTCTTCTTCAGAGCGTAACAATGAAAAGTTGTTGGAGCAGCTGCGTGGAGTCGCCGAAAACGACCGTCGGGCGCGATTTGTATGTTGCGCTATGATTTGTTTTCCCGATGGGCGTATACATGCAGAGACAGGTACCGTTGAAGGGAGAATTGCAGACCGCTGTCGTGGCAACCACGGGTTCGGCTATGATCCACTGTTTATCCCAGAGGGATACAATCTGACTTTTGGAGAGCTAGACCCCGAAATAAAAAAGGCAATTAGCCACCGGGCTCGGGCGTTTCACAAACTTAGAGATTATTTACGTTCTCTGTGATGAAAATTGTTCCAGCGACGAAAGAAGGTATTGCGGAAGCGGCTCTTGTTTTACGAGGCGGCGGCGTAGTAGCGTACCCTACGGAGACTGTGTATGGGCTTGGTGTAGACCCTTTTTCGATTTCCGCCTTGAAAAAACTCTGGATGGTCAAAGGACGCCCTGAAAACAACCCCGTTCTGGTGATCGTTTATGACAAGACCGAGTTGGAAAAGATCTGTGTTGATATTTCGGAACGCGCGGAGCGGTGTATTGAACGTTTCTGGCCTGGACCCTTGAGTCTATTGCTGCCCCGTCATCCTAAGCTTCCGGAAATGTTGACTGCCGGAATGCAAAAGATTTGCGTAAGATGTCCGAGCAGCGATATTGCACGTGCGCTTTGTGAGTGCTTCGGTGGCCCGATAACGTCCACGTCAGCCAACCGTAGCGGGGAACCGCCAGCAGTACGACTGAACCAAGTGAGTCACTTGTCCGTGGATCTAGGTGTCGATGCGGGGCAATTGCCAAATTCCCCACCTTCGACCATTTTCGACCCGGACACGGGGCAGGTCATTCGAGAGGGCGTCATTCCCAAAGAAGATATATTTGATTGCCTAGGAATCGGGTAGGTTATAGCAATGCCAGGTTATTAGGCCAAATCCTTATTCGATAAATGCAGGGTTACATATGAATTCAGGAGGCGAACATGCGAATAGCGGTAGGAAGTGATCATGCTGGTTTTGAGCCCCCTCCCCCACTTTACAAACCTTCGGTCATAGCTCACCTGGAGCGTTTAGGACACGAAGTTATCGACTGCGGAACGGATGGACCTGATTCGGTAGATTATCCGGATTATGCAGAAAAAGTGTGCCAGGCACTGTTGACAGGTCAAGCCGACCGCGGGGTTCTAATATGCGGCACGGGGATAGGAGTGGGCATTGCAGCTAACCGACACAAAGGTATTCGAGCGGCACCTTGCACAATGCCGGAGGCGGCCCGCCTTTCCCGGGAACACAACGATGCTAATGTGCTTTGTCTTGGTCGGCGGCTTCTGACTCTAGAAGAATGTCTCGAGATTTTAGATGTTTGGCTAAGTACATCTTTTAGTGAGGGTGAGCGTCACATTCGTCGAATCAAAAAATTGGGGTAGCGTGTTTTCTCCAGCAAAGGGTAGCCATGAAAGACATAACACCACGCGAAATCGTTGCGGAACTTGACAAATACATTATTGGCCAGGAAGAGGCGAAACGTAAGGTGGCAATCGCTTTGCGGAATCGTTGGCGTAGACAGCGTCTTCCCGAGGAAATACGTGATGAAGTGGCGCCCAAAAATATCATCATGATAGGGCCCACGGGGGTTGGAAAAACCGAAATCGCCCGCAGGTTATCTCGTTTGGCGGATGCACCGTTTATTAAAGTGGAAGCGTCGAAGTTTACTGAGGTCGGTTATGTGGGCAGGGACTGCGAGTCGATGGTGCGCGAGTTGGTCGAGACTGCTGTTCATATGGTGAAGGCGGAAAAAGAAAGGGAACTCGAACCTCGTGCCCACGAACTCGCAGAACGGCGTTTGCTTGACCTTTTGTTACCGCCTCAGGGAGCACGGCACCAACGCGCTTTTCGTCCGTATGATCCGAATGCGGGAGACGAAGCCCCGGTAGAAGCAGAAGATACGGACGCAGAAAAGCATACACGGGAAATCCTGCTCAAAAAACTGCGGGAAGGGAAATTGGAAGACAGAGAGGTCGAGGTGGAAACGCGTGAAACCGTGACTACTCCCATGATGCAGGTTTTTTCTAGCAGCGGTTTGGAAGAAATGGGGTTCAATCTTCAAGAGATGTTTGGCAAAATCATTCCTCCCAGAACCCGCCGCCGCAAGATGCGTATTGCGGAGGCTCGCAAGATTTTGCAGGAAGAGGAACTCCGTAATCTGATTGATATGGATGAAGTAGTTCGCGAAGCCCTTGCGCGGACCGAGTCGTCCGGGATCATTTTTTTGGATGAAATTGACAAGATTGCGTCTCGCGGTTCGACTGGGGGATCGGGTCCTGATGTATCTCGAGAAGGGGTACAGCGGGACATCCTTCCCATCGTAGAAGGTAGCAATGTGGTTACAAAATACGGCACCGTGAAAACAGACCATATCTTATTTATTGCCGCAGGTGCTTTTCATATGACAAAGGTATCCGACCTGATTCCCGAATTGCAGGGACGTTTTCCTATCAGAGTGGAACTTCACAGTCTGAAAGAAGAAGACTTTGTGCGGATTCTACGCGAACCGGAAAATTCCTTGATCAAGCAATATCAAGCTTTGCTTGCAACGGAAGGGGTGGAAATTACCTTTACAGAAGATGCGATTAAGGAAATTGCTCGTATCTGTCAGCAGGTCAACGAACAATCCGAAAACATTGGGGCCCGGCGACTTCACACCATTATGGAGTGTCTTCTAGAGGAGTACTTGTATAAAGCCCCCGACTGTCCTAAAAATGTCCAGATTGATGCTCAACATGTTCGCGAAAAGCTCAGCGGCATTCTGGAAAAACAAGACATCGGTAGGTACATCCTTTAGCGAAGATTCTTCTCAGAATGCTTCGGTTCAGTTTTTTGGAAGATCAGGGCGTAAGCGTAGCGGCTTTTTCCGGAAAACCGGAGGGTGACTGTTCCCTTCGCGGTATTACTACTCCTCCCTGGGGGCGGGATGTAGTAAGTCGACTGTGCGGCGTTGCTTCATCCGATATTGTGCTTCCGAGTCAAGTGCACGGGGCAGTTGTTCGTGTTGTCGACAAACGCCATCAAGGTTTTGGTGCGGGTGCCGGGCATCCCGAATTGAACGGTGTCGATGGCTTGCTCACGAACGTATCCGGAGTGCCTATTGGAATACTTACTGCCGATTGTGTCCCGCTGTTCTTATTTGACCCAAGAAAAAGGGTGGTCGGAATCATCCACGCAGGCAGACAAGGTACCTTAGCACGCATCGCCCAACGTGCGGTTGAAGTCATGGAAAAAACATGGAGTTCTTCCCCGGAGGATATTTTGGCGGTAATAGGTCCTAGCGCATGTCCCGACTGCTACGAGGTATCTGAGGCCATTGCTGAAGATTGGGAAAGAGAGGGCATGCCCTTGCGTGGCCGTTATTTGGACTTATGGGGAGCGAACGTCAAGCAACTTGAAGAGAAAGGGATACAGAGGAACCACATCGAGGTTGCATGTATATGTACAATTGCCGATACACAATGGTTCTCGTACCGAAGAGAAAAAACAACGGCACGTAATCTTGCTCTATTGATGCTTTAGCCTTTTCGTGCAATCTTTCTTTGTTTTTGCTTTTTTCGAGATCCTGTGGTAACGTACTTAGGGACTTAAATTATCATGTGGCGATTCGTTCAAGTTACCGACACGCATATCGGCGCAACTCGAGATGGGCAACGGAATAATCTCATTATTTCGTCCATGATGCCCGACGTCATTCGTTGCTTGGCTAAAGACCTTCAGTCTATAACTCCAGATTTTATTCTCGCGACAGGTGATATTTCGGCCGAGACTTCTCGAGACGCCATGTTTGCCGCCAGAGATTTATTGGATTCCCTGGGAATTGCTTATTATCCTGTCGGCGGTGATGCAGATTTTGCCAGAGAAAAAGGTAGGGAGTGGTTTGTTGACGCATTTCACGCTCGTTTACCTATTCGTGATACGGTTTATTCCTTCACACATAAAGGCCTTCATTTCGTAATTCTTGACCCATGGTGGCGATGGCCAGACGGTACTCTTTGTCCATCGCTCGACGGCCTGAAAGGTGACTATTCCTGGCAATTACCCCCTCATCAACTAGAATGGTTGGAAAATGATCTAAACCGTTTTTCTCATCTCCCCACTATCCTTGCCATGCATTGTCCGGCTATCGAACCACCAAAGCGGTTTAAGACATTGCGTTTTCCAGACAAGGCAGTCTTAGAAAACAGGGACCTCCTCATGGAGGTGGTAAGGCGCCATCGGCAAGTACGCGTACTATTTTCTGGCCATGCGCATATGAATTACATTGTGTCGGAAAGGAATTTGGTTCATATTGTGACTGCGAGCTTGTCAGAATTTCCTATCGAGTACCGAGTCGTGGACGTGTTCAACGACCACCTGAGTATTTCCACTCGTGGGCTGACTAATGAAACTTTTGCAAAAAGCTCCTTGCTTTCCCAAGAGACCCCCAAAGGGGAAGAGGCAGATCGAATTATCGATATCCCCCTCATGTTTTGATTTGGAGGTTCTTTTTGGGTTTAGCGAAACGCTTTTTGCCAAAATGGAACACCCGGGGTTTTGAGGTTGGGTTTCTGGAAGTCCTCTTGGATAGAAACCACGAGAACAAGCTCGCCTTCTTCGAGCTTCAGACCGCAAAAACTTAGGAATTTCTCCGGGACAAGCGCACCGACACTTTCCAGCGCTTTGCGTTTCTGTATCGTGCCGTCGGGCATAGGCATGTTTTCTTCAATCAATACCCTGATGCGGAAACGTGTCGCATCCGCCTTCTCCAGAGGGGTTATACTGACGTCATAGCGGTTCTCTATGTTAAATTGGAATGCCTCACCGAATGCCGTTGTGAATCGGGGAGACTTGATGAGTGTTACGTGGCGATAGTTAAGATTTTCGAGGGTTTTTGATACCTCTGCGGGTATCGCATTTGTTGTTTGTTTTTCTTTGTTTTCCTTGGTTGCTTTTACCACATATACCTGGAAGGCTAGGGTTTGTTTGACGGGCAGTTGTTGGGAATTTGTCTCGCCGGTTTGTCCTTGATAGCCTGTGAAAGATGGAGCCTGGGGGTTAGAAGGGCGGAGAACAGAAGGGTTTCCTCCCTGCTCGCTCATCTTCATATCGGGGCTAGCAGCGCCTAAGCAAAATACCAATGTCACATAAAGAGCGATCATAAGTACTACCAGATATCTCGTTCCGCAACTCTGACGAAGACCATCGCTCCGTCTTCAGAAGGCGACCAGCTGACACTTGCACCTTCGATATCGGTTGTCACTTCTTCGACTATTGTTTGGGCAACTACAGGCTGGGTCTTTCCGAAAAATACCAAAAAGATGGACAACGCCACTATTAACGCCGCGGTCGTAAACGAGAGAATAGCCCAAAAACGTTGCGAGCTCCGCACCGGGGGCGTTTTTAGGCGATCTTCTATGCCTTTCCAAAATGCCGGGAACTGGACATCGCTGACGACTTCACGAGCTCTGAGATTTTGGGCCGACCTTGATATTTGACCAAGCAGAACAAGGTCCTCCGTGTCAACAGATGCCAATTGACCTTCGGATTTACTTGGTTTAGTCGTTCCAAAATCCTCAGCGTCCAGTGCTCTTTCCGCTTTCCACAGGTTTTTATCTTTCCACATGGTCACTACTCCAGGACGATGCCTTTCTTCAAGAGTTTTTGCTTAATTTTTTTTCTGGCATGATGAAGTCGACTCATCACAGTCCCGATATTGCATTTCATAATTTCTGCCATATCCTTGTAAGAAAGTTGTTCCATTTCCCGCAGTATAAAAGCCGTACGATGTTTAAAGGGCATTTCATCAAGCGCTTCAAGAATTACTTGTTCCATTTCCTTGTGGACTAGGTCTTCTCGGGGACTCTCTTTTGAACCTATGACGGTGGACAATCTTTCGCTTTCTAAAGGGACTGTTTTCAGACGAGTTGCCTTCAAAAAATCCTTGCACTGGTTGCTGGTAATGCGCATTAGCCATGTTTTGAAACTTGAGTCCCCTCGAAATTGCCGCAAGGACCGATGCACCTTTATAAACACTTCTTGGGAGATATCCCATGCGTCTTCTCGATTTCGAACATAGTGAAAAGATAAAGCGAATACCTCGTTTCGGTATCGCCGCACGAGTTCTTCGAAAGGAGCAATTTCTCCACTCTGTGCGAGCCGCACCAGTTCCATATCCGTCTTTTCTTGCCTAGCCCGCGTTTCCGTAGATGGAACCTCCGAAACCTCTTTACGGTTCTCTGTTAAGAGGCCGCAAGCTGGCATGACGCCCATAAAACACTACTCCTCTGTTCCACATTGAGTTAGACGATTGGGAGTACGAATTATTCATAACAGAAACCGGTGCGCTTGCCTTGCCCATCATTCTTTTTTAACGACTAGAAATGAATTTACTTGATTGCGCTGATAAGTACAAATCGGACATTATTTGGGGGGTTCTATCGAGAAGTACAATTTTCTCTTCTTTTATTCTCGGGAAATTATTGAAGGCCATAGTGTTTGGAAGTTATTGGTAGTTATAGGGTTACATCTTTCTGAGAAGGTGGCGCTGAAGATGTTACGGCATGGGTAATTTTTGTGTGCTCTACAAGAAGAACGTCTTTTCAGAAAGCTCGGTAGACAACAAATTCAGCGAGTCGTGCCATGCGTTCGGAAAAGACGGTTTTCGGTAGAGCGTTCATTTGGTCCAGTGCTTCCTGTACGAGTTTCTTTGCGATGTCTTCCGTGCGTTGTTTTACGCCGGTTTCCACAACTAACGCGGCTACCCAGACCTGCTCTTGTTTGGTTAGCGTGTTACCACTGAGGCTTTCAAGACGCAACTGGTCAGTTGCGGACAAAGCCTCCTTCAACAAGAGGATGGGCAACGTTTTTTTCTTTCTAATCAGGTCGTTGCACGGTGCTTTACCTAGCGTCTCTTGGGGTTTTGTTAGATCGAGCAAATCATCTATCAGCTGAAAAGCCGTTCCCAGTTTCAGACCGAACTTGTAGAAGTGTTCCCAGGATGCATGATTGAGAACGCGGGCTGGTGTACAGCAAGCGAACCCGAATAGCCCCGCCGTCTTTGCCCGGGCTAAATCAATACACTGCTCAAAGGTAGACCGATTTTTCCCATTTGCCAGGTCATGGAGTTCGCCCTCCGCCATGCCACAGAGACATTCAGCCAATAATTCCCAAACGGCAGGACAATTGTACGGAGTTAGAAGACTGAGACCTCTTGCAATCAGGTAATCCCCAATAAGCACAGCGGCATGATCGCTCCATCTCGCATTCAGGGAGGACATGCCTCTGCGTATGTTAGCACCGTCGATCACATCATCATGAGCAAGCGCGCCGAGATGGAACGTCTCCATCGCGGTTGCCATAGGAACAAAATCGGACAGATCGTGGGCTCCGCAGGCACCAGCCGACAACAGGCATAGGGCGGGGCGAAGAAGTTTTCCTCCTGAATACACTTCTTCATTGTTATCGTGGCCGTCCAGAAGGCGTAAAAAGTCCTTTTGAATCCGACGAAGATTCTCACGGACGTCTAGCACTTGAGTCTGTATCGGCTCGTAAATGTCTGAAAGAATGTCAGTAGCAGTCATTTCTGCATATGGTAACACAGCAGATGTTGACAGTTCGATCATTGTGAAATACTCACTTTCATCCTTAGTAAATTAACAGTTTTTAGAGGTTTTTTAGTCCGACCTCAATAAATTTTCCGTCCAGATTGTCATGGGACAAAGCGGAAAAAGTGCAGTTTGCCTGAAACACTCTCGATAAGATAGTATGAAATGGTATTGGGAAAGCGCGGTAAATGGGGTGATAGACTTTGGAAATCGCACCGGTAAAGTGGGAAAACGAACGTCTTTGGATAATCGACCAGACATTGCTGCCTGCCGAATATAAGATTATTCCTCTCGACACGCTGGAAGCGGTAGTAGATGCCATCTGTACGTTGCGGGTCCGCGGGGCCCCAGCTATAGGTGTGTGCGCTGCGTACGGAGTTCTTGTTCCCTTAAAAGAACTGAAAGAAAGCCGGAGTTCTCTGGATAATGCCAGGCAGTGCTTTTTTCATGCGTTAGAAGTACTAGCGGCGACAAGACCTACTGCCTACAATCTTTTTTGGGCATTGGCTCGGATGAAGGAAGTCGGTGTGGGGCGTTTTCAAGATGTTTTTGATTTCTGGCAAGCATTGGAGAACGCAGCAAATCGGATATATTTCGAAGACGTAGAAAGATGCCGGAAAATAGGAGAATATGGTGCCGATTTGGTACCGGACGGTGGAGGTGTACTTACCCATTGCAACGCAGGAGCATTGGCCACTTCATCATATGGCACTGCATTGTCGGTTTTGTACGCTGCCAAAAACCAAGGGAAAGAATTCCGTGTTTTTGCAGATGAAACAAGGCCCCTTATGCAAGGTGCCCGTCTGACGGCTTGGGAGTTGGCGAGTGCCCAAATCGATGTGACCGTGATTTGCGATAGTGCCGCCGCGTATGTGATGAGCAAAGGTTGGGTGAACATGGTTATAGTGGGTGCCGACCGTATCGCTGCAAATGGAGACACGGCAAACAAAATAGGCACGTACAGTGTTGCGGTAAATGCACATTACCACCATATTCCGTTTTACGTTGCCGCGCCGTTTTCAACAATCGATAGGAGCCTTTTGCACGGCGGGTTGATTCCCATCGAGGAACGTTCGGGAGCCGAGCTTGGTCAGGGATTCGACCGTCCAGTGGTTGCCAAAGATGCTAAAGTCTATAACCCTGCTTTCGACGTGACGCCTCACGATTTAATAACAGGGATTATCACGGAGTGTGGGGTTCTGTATCCACCATTCGAAGAGAGTATACGCAGTGCGCTGCAAACGCAGGTGAATTGCATTAAACACTAGTGTTATCAGATGTTAACATGATCAGTAGGCTGTTAGAATTCATTGCCTCTCTGACTCCGGAAAAAGTCGCCACGATTTCTCTCCAGGATATTGCGCTTGGCAGAACATGGTATCGGGCAAATATAACGACATCCGGTGTAGCAGAACAATATGCCTTTCTGCCCAAGGCAGTTGCCGCTTGGGGCGCATCTCAACTGCTTCCTGTCGGGTCTCAACAAGGTGAACAGTCTTCTACCGAGGCAAGACGAACGCAATGGCTTTTACGTGACCTCATTGACCAGCTTAAGCAATCTGGTGCTGCGAGTTTGCAGCCAGATGAACTGCTGTTTATATACCAAGTATACGATTTGGCAACGCATTCTGCGGCTTCTCAACGGTTTCAAAGGGTATGCGGTTTGCTGCAGCCCTTTGTTGAAGCCATCCAGACTTGTTTGAAAAATGTGCTGATTCCAAATGATCTGCCTTCAGTTTCCCGTCGGATTGTATTTGCCAATCAAGAGGATCTGGAAAAAAGTCGCCCGCGAGAGATTAGGATTTTTTGCGGCATTGACATGCCAAGTCTGGGTCCTGTTTTCACCGCCCAGGGACATCTTAAGATCTTCGGCAGTGTACCTGAAAATTGCACTGTGGTCGTTGACGGCGGCTCGTGCTGTGTCGAGGGATACATATTGGGAAAGGTGGCTGCTACGCGCCACTGTGACGTTCGGGAAAACATTTCTGGTGTGATCATTGTTCGTCAAGGCAATATTCGAGCACGGAATATCATTGATAAAGCCTATGTCGTATCCAAACAGGGAAGGGTTATATGCCGCCGCGTGCAGAATCCGAACCTTATCTTCGCCGGTGTGGAAATCCGCGTTAAAGATCATGCGTTGTTAGGCACCTTGATGTCGCCTCGTATTCGAATAGATGGTGACGCCCGTGGAGGGACCTATCATGGCACCCGTACTATCGCGGCGCAACGGTTTTGTAATACGGCATCCGCCCAAGCCCGCATTGTTTTACGTCGGGAGTTGTCTTGTATAGATTACGGAGAAGCGCTTTCCGACGATGCGGTGCGTCTTATAAAGCGACAGAGGCTTCTAAAATACCGCATTAAGGACCTCTCGAGACTTTTGCGGCAAAACATGGAGGAGGCGGAATCGCTGGCAGCCAGTACTATTTTTTATCTCATGACGCCGGGAGACGTCCAGAAAACCGTTGAAAAACACCAGGCGGCCGAGAGAAGACTTGCCGTGTTGATGCGGTTGATGCAAGGTCTGCAGGTGTTGGCATTTGCTGCAGAAGAGAAGCTCGTCCCTTCCGGTAAGGTTTCAAGACCGAACCTGGTATCCCCTCAGGACAATATATTGCAGGAAGAGGGTGTTGGGTCGGTGTCCTCATATAAAGATATCAGCAACGAAATTCGGCTGTTTGCAGATCAGGAGGAACAAGACCGCGATTTGGAATCTGCGGTAGAAGAGATGCGGCAGATTCGGGACAAACTAGATCAGCAGATACAAGACAAGAAGCTGACGTCCCTCTTGTTAAAGCGAGTGCGTTCACGCGTGGACGGGTATTTGGAGGAAATTCAGAAACTGCGAGCCGTTGTCAATGCGTATCGGAAGGAATGCACGGCGGCGCTACAGTTTTTTCCAGAGGCACCCAATGGGGACCGTCCTAAGAGCATGTTAGCCACACTGCAGCGCCTAAGGAATGATCCTCGGTGTGCGGAGAAGAATCCCCAATTGAACGCCCGAATGGAAACCAACTTTGTTCAGATGATGTGGCGTAAGATTGAACAACACATACGGTTGGGAAAACAATACAAGGAGACTATGGATAGTGCAGAGGCGGAACTGACCCGAATCGATGAGGAGTTGCGCAAAAATTATCAATTGGTTTCTATGGATGCTGAGAAGGGTCAGGAGAGTCTGCCGACGGTAACAGGTATTTTTGAGCGTAATGTGCTTATTTCGGCGGACCCGTTTCTTTTTGACGAGTCGGACACTTCAGAGGGAACAGTCTTTCATGTGCCCGATTTAGGAGACCGCATCAGGACCTTTACGAGAACGATCTCGGGGACCATTGTGGAACAGACCTGAAGCATGGTAGGATTTTGTCCCGTGGTGCCAACTTTTCTCTCTAACTCCGTTTGGTGAGCAACTATGGATGTTGAGACTTCGGATATTGTGGCAATTGATGGTCCTGCAGGTGCAGGGAAAAGCACGGTAGCCAGGATAGTCGCACAGCGTTTGGGATATGCCTATCTTGACACCGGAGCTATGTATCGTGCTGTAACGTTACGCGTGATGAAGAAGGGTATTGACTGGAACAACCGTCAAGCAATCGTGGATTGTGCACGTACAATGGATCTTCGATTGGAACCTGGGGAAAAGGGTATGCGGGTATGGCTTGATGGTGAGGATGTGACAGAAGCCATTCGCACTCCCGACGTAACCAAAAACATTTACCGTGTGGACGAGATCCCCGAGGTGCGCGCGCATTTGGTTGAGTTGCAGCGCGATTTTGGGAAACGATATCCAACCGTTGCAGAGGGTCGCGACATGGGTACCATTGTGTTTCCCAGAGCAAAATGTAAGATTTTTCTTGACGCAAGTCTTGATGAAAGGACTAAAAGGCGTGCTAAGGAGCTTGCGGCGAAGGGCGTGGAAGTGGACTTTAAACAGTTACGGAAAGAAATTCAAGAGCGAGACGAGAAAAACCGCAATCGCGCTGCCTCACCGCTTAAACCTGCTGAGGACGCTGTATATTTGGATAGTTCCAGTCTGACAGTCGATGAAGTGGTAAGCTCAATCCTCGCTCTTGCTCGAAAGGCGGGGCTGTCCATTGCCCATCCACCGTCAAACACGTCGCATTCTGTTATGTGATTATTGGAAATTTCTCTTCATGAAGTCCCGACAGAAAGGGAATCGATGAAACGTGAATGGCAAATTGCAAAGGTTGACCGTGCAAAGGCTTTGTCTCTGGCACGTGCCTTAAATGTTCCTCCGCTAATTGCTCATGTGCTTTTGGCAAGGGGAATAAACACGATTGAGACCGCAAAGCGTTTTCTCAATCCTGCAATAGAACATATTGGCGATCCTTTCTTATTTAATGAAATGGAAAAGGCCGTAGAACGGGTCAACATCGCCATACAGCGAAATGAGAATGTTTTGATATTTGGCGATTATGATGTAGACGGTGTTTCCGGTACGGCACTTTTAGTCAAAGCGTTCAGGCGTCTCGGGCTTCAGCGTTGTCAGTATGATGTACCGAATCGGTTCACGGAGGGTTTTGGGTTAAGCCCTTCGCGTGTTCGCCGGGCACATCAAGAAGGTGTCACGTTGATAATCACGGTGGACAATGGAAGTTCAGCGCAGGATGCGGCAGACGAAGCGAAAAAACTGGGCATTGACCTCATCGTAACCGACCATCATCCGACAAAAGAACCTCTGTCGAATGTGACAGCCTTTTTGAATTCAGCTTGTGAACCATCAAGCCATGTTTCCGCCAACGCCTGTGGTGTCGGGATTGCCTATAAATTGGCATGGGCGTTGACGGGCGAACCAGCAGACCTCGATTTGGTGGCTTTAGGTACCGTAGCGGATGTCGTGCCGTTGCAAGGGGAAAACCGCGATTTTGTTGCAGTAGGTCTTCAATGGGCTGCCCGTGAAGCCAAACCTGGTATAGACGCCCTGGCAAGAGTATCGGGCCTCGCTTTGGAGAAGCTTAGGTCTGAGGACATTGCTTATCATTTAGCACCGCGCATCAATGCTGCCGGCCGACTCTCCAGTGCACATAAAGCTCTTGACCTCCTTTTGACTGATTCGCCGAGTGACGCTTTGAGGTTAGCACGCGAACTGGATGAGGCGAACGAAGAGAGAAAGAGACTAGAGACGGCGATCTTAGAAGAAGCGAGCGAAATGCTCGTCAAGGAATTGGAACAGGGCAAAAAGGCGGTAGTCTTGGGAAGTCGTTCTTGGCATCCTGGTGTGGCAGGCATTGTGGCGGCGAGGATTCAGACTCGCTATGGAGTCCCTGCAATAATTGTTGTATTTGGAGAAGATGGACTTGGAAGGGGTTCTGCCAGAGGTGTGGATGGTATTAATTTGGCTGAAGTACTTGCCCAATGCGAAGAGTACCTTGTAACGTACGGCGGCCACAAAGCGGCTGCGGGGGTCACTATCCGTGAAGAGGCGCTTGACAAATTCCGGGATCGTTTTGAAGAAGCTGTTGCCGTTGCAATGCCCGGGAAACCTTCGCCGGCACCCTTATCAATAGATGCCGTAATTTCTTTGAGTGAAATCGAAGGGAAACTTATTCGCGCCATCGAAAAACTTGCGCCGTTTGGACATGGAAATCCCATGCCGGTCTTTTTGTGTCAAGGGGTGCGCGTTCTTAAGAACTCTCTAAAGGAACTGCGTAATGACAGTATTCGATTTGTCGTTCAAGATGGCCCCCGTCTTTTCCCCGCCGTGGGATTTCGGTTAGGTGATCGAGCCCGGGAGATTGCATCCGCAGACAAAATTGATGTGGCGTTTTCGCTTCAAATTGATTCTTGGCGTGGGGAATCGACGGTTCAGTTGCGGATCCGTGATTTTCGAGTACTCCCATGAGACTGTAAGAACCTGAGGGGTGAATTGTGTAATGGCAATCGTTTCCCTCCGTTTCGGTGAATCCTCCTATGTCGGTTTGCATTGAAATAAAAAACTTGACCAAATGTTATGGTTCTGTGGTGGCCGTGAGCGGCCTATCTTTAGAAGTAGGACGCGGGGAGGCCCTCTGTCTGCTTGGGGCGAATGGCGCAGGGAAAACCACAACGCTGTATGCTATTTGCGGCTTGGTGCGCCTTACCGCAGGCAAGGTTCTTGTTTTTGGGAAAGATCTTGAAAAGGATTTCTTGAATGTCGCACCGCGGATGGGCGTTTTGGTGGAACGTCCATCTTTTTTTGACTATTTGACAGCACGGGAAAATCTGTCGATAGCCGCGGAATTGGCACAAAAAGAAGTCCCCATTGAAAAGGCGTTGGATCGTGTTGGTTTACTTTCCGTTGCTGACAAGAAGGTAAAGACGTTCTCTTTAGGTATGCGACAACGGCTTGGTTTAGCCCAAGCCATTTTAACCGAGCCGGAACTTTTGATTTTGGACGAGCCATTGAGCGGATTAGACCCCGAAGGCGGAAGAGAAATTTTGCAGCTTTTGCGAAGTCTGGTTGATTCCGCGCAAGTGACCATTGTCTTTTCCAGTCATATGCTTTCGGAAGTGGAAGTACTTGCGGACCGAGTGGCGATTCTGAACCGCGGGCGCTTGCTTGCTGTTGAGAGAATTGATTCCGTTCTGTCATATGATGAATCAGATGTGGAGGTGTTTTTAGATGCACCGCAAGCAGCGGCAAAACGACTGGAGTCACTGGGCTGGGCTCATTGCACTGAAATCTCTCCGCGAAAATTGAGAGTGAGACTACAAAATGAGACGGTGCACCATCTGATAACCTTTCTTGTTGGGCAAGGATTCGTTTTGAACGGAGTAGTTCCGCGACGGAGAACATTGGAAGAATATCTGCTGAGGACGATGACCTTATGATATCTAGGATCTGGATTGCCTTTCGGATTGAACTGAAAAAGGTCTTGAAGCAGAGATTCATCTATATTTCCGGCGCGTTTGTTTTGCTTGCTTCGTTGTCAACCCTCGGCATCTCTGCAGTCCACAAAGATCAGTCAAGCGACTACGATTATGTTGTCCGAGCTACGTCGTTGACCATGAATTGGCTAATTCCACTCATGACGATTATTTTTGGCGCACTCACTCTGTCTGCGGAATACACCAGCGGTGCCCTACGATTTATGCTGGTGCGTCCTCTCCGTCGTGTTGAGTATCTTTATGCCAAAATCCTGGTCACGGTGTTTTATGCGGTTACGTTAACTACTCTGGCTGTCACCGCGGCATGGGTAGTCATCGTCCTTAAAGGAGATCTTGCAGGCGTCTATTACGGTGGCGAAGTCTTGTTCACGAACATGGAAATTGTTCGTGACTATGCGCTGGGTTGTTTGACATACCTCCTTCCTCTTTCGGCTGCGGCAACTTATGCGGTTTTTTTGTCCACTGTAGTTAGGAATACGGGCACTGCCGTCGGGTCGGCTATCGGTTTGTGGGTTGTATTCGATGCGCTTAAATACCCGTTACGCCTGGAACAATTTATGTTCACAAGTTATACCGAATTTCCCTGGCGCGTGTTCGTCCAGCACTGTCAAGGGATAGACTCTTACTGGCGTCCGGGAATATTCTATTGTGTTGGTTCATGTCTCGCTGCAGTACTCGTTTTTTTGTCTGCGGCTTCCTTGATCTTTCGGCGTCAAGACATACCCTGATGATTTCTTCCTATATTGTTATATTTTTGCTTTTTAGCCAGCTTGGCCCACTCCATTGGGAACCCGTGGATCTGCCGGGAGTTCGTCTTGGCGGAGTAGATCGCTTAACAGGAAAGGTGAAAACGAATTATCGTCATGCTGATTTGAACCAAGATGGGCACCCCGACCTGGTATTTCAAGATTGCGTTCTTTTTTCGAACAACGGTGGCGAAGCAAAATATGACCGTGCCGAACTCCCGGCAACTCCTTTGCCAAGGTTAGTCGGTGTTTTCTCCGAGAACGTCTACATTCTACACCCCAATGGAGTTCTTGTGGGAAATTACCAGGAACAAAACACCTTAACGTTTCATGCGTACCAATTTGACGGAGGGGTTCAGACAAGTGTTAACGCGTTTCTTAAAGGCGTTGAAATTTCGCAAGTAAACGATTTTTTGTTGGATCCCGACGAAGATGGCGATCCGGAGATTGTTGTTCTGGATGAGAGTTCCATCGTATTTCTTCATTGTAATCCTGAGTCACATGCAGTTTCGCAGAAGGCCTCAATTCCCCTCGATCTGCCTCCCCAACTAGTAGCGACAGAGCCCGGGACTATATGGCCTGATAATGAGCGGAAAATCATCTTTCCTACCTTGGATTACTCATATAATTTTTTCGCTCAAGGCACAAAAATAGTCCTTTGCAAGAGGGAAAAAGTGAATGCGGGTGTCCAGTACCGTATCCAATCTTTCGAACTGGAGAAAGCAGAATCGGGAAAAATGAGTGTGAAGACAGGCGTACCTCAAACGGCAGGTCCGTTTCCAGACTTTGTACAACCTTGTCAAAAGAGTTCAGAGGGCAATTTGGCTTTTGTTGGTGAATCTCTTGTCTGGCGTTCTCTGTCCCCCATTCCGGTACCTATTCACGAAGTCATTATGTACAGTGGCGATGCAACGCCTATCGTGCGTGTCCGGAATACAGGTTTGGCTCCGCATTCTCTGATGGTCGATATGAACCATGATGGGCGTATGGACTTGATTACGGAGCGTATGCTGCTTTTCGAGGGAGACGTGAAAGAAATTGCCCTTCGTGTCGCAACGCAGCGTGTCTTGGAGCACAGAGTCAACATTCATTTGCAGCGAGATGACGGTTCGTTCGACCGTCTGCCCGACTTTTCAAAAGACTTCAGTGTGAATATGGGCGTCCCCCCTATCCAAGACAGCGAGATGTTCCGACAATATCAACGGGCGGAACTCATAAAGGTGACGGGCGATTTTACAGGGGATGGGCGCTGCGACGTGCTGGTGAAGACCTCGGAATCTCGTCTAAGTCTTTATCCGTTTGAGAAATCGGGCTTCCCAAACGTCCCGGTTCTTGAACAAGAATTTGAGCCGGGTTTTACTTTTGCAGTCGACGATGTCGATGGCGACGGTCGTTCTGATTTAATGTTGTGCTGGCCGGCATTATCAGATGAGCCAGGAGGAGAAAAAACGCAAGTATTTGTCACTCGGGACAGTTCACCATGAGTGTTTTGGCGTTATTTTTTTACTTGGGTGCTTTTTTCGATCTCTCGTCTATTCCTCTCCAGAACGAGGAGGCTGTGAGTTTCTTGGCGCCCATTTCGTCCCATAGCCCCATTGCGTTGTTTGTGGTGGATAATGATAGTTTGATTATCCAAACGCTGCGTCCTTTGGCAAACCACAGAATAATTCTGGAAAGAGGCACTGCTGCAATTGACGTCTGTGATTTGGATGGTGATGGAAATAGTGAGGTTGTTGCCGTCTGTGGCGAACGAATCATGCGGTATACGATTCCTTCGGATGAGACCTCCATACCTCCTGAAACCCTGTTTGTCGCCTCTTCTATGTGGAGCGTCTCTTGTTTCCAGGCTAAGCCCGTTCCTCTCGTAATTTGTGTGCGAGGCGAGAAATTTGTTGGATTACCCACAGAAAACGCCTATCAGCTCTACCGATTTGATGGTACGTGTGCTTTTTCTTTTCCCAAGAAAGAGGCTGTGCACCAAGAGAGCCCCTTCGGACAAGCCTTTTCTCTTGATTTTCGAGGTTCGTCAACACCTAACTCAATCGCTATGCGCGTTTACCACTCCAGGGGACCATCGTACGATTTGCCCGATTCTCTAGTCCATGGTGACGACATTCCCGCGCTTTACAAAAAAATCTCGTTCTCGCAACACACCCTGCTGGAAGACGTCGACTACAAGAAGTGGCCCTGGTTTCGACTTCACACGAAACAGAGCCCGTCCGGACGGGTTTTCTACAGGTTGATTGGCCCCGGCTTTCGGGAAACAGAGGTTGTAGTGGACGATGCAGAAGCTCTGCAGAAGCCCGACAAACCTCTTTATCAAGAGCGCTGGAGTGCTTTCAAGTATCCTGGACGTCTTTTCCCTGCGGGAGAAATGGTACCGGATTTTAACGGAGATGGGTACGCGGATATTTTGCTTTTCTCCAGTCCTGATCCACTGACGTCCACTGATTTTTGGGGACGTTTTCTCGTTGACGGCTGCTGGCCTTTGCGCGTATCTGTACACCTTTTTTTGCCTGAGAAAAAACGGTTCAGCCCTATACCTGCGTCCGTAATTTCGCTCAAGCTGCCCTTGGCACGTTTTCTAATGTATCAAAGTGAAGGATATTTGAAACACGTTCTATTTAGAGACTTTGACGGCGATGGTCATACCGATTGTGGATGGGCGATAAAAGATAATGAATACCAGATTTGGCTTTGGAAGACCGATGGTTTTTCCGAAAAACCCGAATACGTAGCCAAGTTTGCAGACGATATTATACGCATAGAACACTGCGCAGACATGACTGGTGATGGATTTCTAAGTATTGTCTTCAGAACAAATTCTATTTTGTATATATTGCGCGTTTCTCAGTAACTTTTTTAGTCAGCCTAAGGAAGCACGTTCATCTTTCGCAAGAGATTTGATCAAGATGCGGCAATTGCTTATGATATAGTTGTATTTGTGAGGCCCGGATGGTGGAAGTGGCAGACACGCAAGGCTAAGGACCTTGTGGCCGAAAGGCTGTGGGAGTTCAAGTCTCCCTCCGGGCACCACGATACCCACTCATAATACCAGGTAGTGGGTGCCTGCTCCGGACAAGTTTAAGGGCGGGGTTTCAGTCCATTCCCTTAGGCCCCATGCTTCGTGTGGTTTTCTTGCTTCCTTCCCTACCCGGTGCATCTCTTAAGTTAGTTAAGCTATGAGTGTTATCGATCTGAAAAGGATCGATTAAATAACGAAAGAAAGGAAAATTGACCAATGCCTAAGATCTGTTTTTTGGGAGCGGGCAGCACCGTATTTGCAATAAATGTTCTGGGCGACTGTTTGTTGGTGGACAGCCTAAAAGGATCGCACATCACATTAGTCGATATTGATCCTGACCGACTTGAGGTTTCGCGATCTGCTATCGAGAATCTGAACAGGACGGTGAAGGGAGGCGCTCGTATTGAATCCTATCTTGCGGAAGATGCCTCGAAAGCATTGGAAAATGCCGATTATGTTGTAAATGCAATACAAGTTGGGGGATATGAGCCTTCCACTGTGCTGGATTTCGAAATCCCGAAAAAATACGGGTTACGACAGACTATTGGGGATACACTTGGAATTGGCGGGATATTCCGCGGCCTTCGAACCATACCGGTCATGTTGAAGTATTGCCAGTTGATTGAAAAGCATGCGCCCGACGCTTTACTTCTTAACTATACCAATCCTATGGCGATTGTAACCGGAGCCATTTTGAAGGGTACCTCTGTGCGCGCCGTGGGGTTGTGTCATAGTGTGCAATCATGCGCAAGACATCTATGTGCGGAGCTTGACATGCCTCACGATGATCTCCAATGGCGTATTGCGGGGATAAACCACCAAGGTTGGCTTTTGGAGATTTCTCGCCATGGTCAAGACCTTTATCCCGAAATCAAAAGACGCGCCGAATTGCCCGAATATAAGCACAAAGATGCGGTTCGGTTTGAGATCATGAAGTGGTTTGGCTTTTACGTCACCGAATCGAGCGAACACAGCAGCGAATACGTTCCGTGGTTTATTAAACAGCGCGCACCCGAATTGATCCAACGGTTTGGGATTCCATTGGATGAATATCCCAGACGGTGTATTGCCCAGATCAAAGGATGGGAAGCGCTAAAAACGAAGTTGCTTTCAAACGAGTCATTGACGCACCAACGCACGGAGGAATACGCCTCGTACATCTTTGACGCCATCGAAACGGGTCGTCCATACGTATTTGGCGGTAATGTTTTGAACAGCGGTCTCATAACAAATCTGCCGACAGATGCTTGCGTAGAGGTTATGTGCTTAGCGGATAGGAATGGAATTACACCTACTTATGTCGGAGCACTTCCCCCTCAGTGTGCCGCTCTTAACCGCACAAATATCAATGTTCAGGAGCTTACTATTGAGGCCGCCCTTACACGCCGAAAAGAACACATCTATCAAGCTGCCTTGCTGGACCCACATACAGCGGCGGAATTGACGATAGATGAAATTGTTTCGTTATGTAATGACCTTTTAGAGGCTCATGCCGCGTATCTTCCGGAGTATTCTTAAGCGCCGCCTTCCCAACGAATCTTTGGTGTTTTTTTTGAAGCCGCATTTGGAAAACTCTTTCTCCCACATGCGGCTTTTTTGATTACTCGATTTGGCGGCACGTATTACGGAAAGGGACAGAAGCGATTGCTGGGGGTATCTTCCGATATGAATAGGCATGTGTTTTACGTGTATTATATTGGGAAAATGTAACATGGTCTATTCTTACTGTCGAGCAGGTTTTGCACCAAAAGAAACGGAGAGAACAAGTGAAAACCGATGAAATTCGTGCGCGGTTTTTAGAGTATTTTCGCCAGCGCGATCACGTTGTCGAGAAAAGCGATCGCTTGGTTCCGAGTAACGATCCCACCCTTCTTTTTACCAGTGCGGGTATGGTTCAGTTTAAGCCTTATTATACAGGGGAAGTGCCTGTGCCCTATCGTCGTGCAACAACAGCGCAGAAATGTCTGAGAGCCGGCGGAAAAGCCAATGACCTCGACGAAGTCGGCAAAACTTCTAGACACCTCACGTTTTTCGAGATGTTGGGTAATTTTTCTTTTGGAGATTACTTCAAACGGGAAGCGATCGAGTGGGCGTGGGATTTCACCACAAGAGAATTGGGAATTTCCCCGGAGAGAATCTGGGTCTCTGTGTACGAAGAGGATGACGAAGCCCGGGACATTTGGGTAAACCAGATTGGGATACCGGAGGACCGCGTGGTCCGGTTGGGAGCAAAAGACAATTTTTGGGGTCCTGCGGGTGACACGGGCGCCTGTGGGCCTTGTTCAGAACTTCTTTTGGACCGGGGCAAGGATATTGACCCTACAGCTACACCCGAACGTGATCCCAAAGAACGTTTTATCGAGTTTTGGAACCTTGTTTTTCCGCAATATGATCAACAACCCGATGGTTCAAGACCCCCGCTGAAAAACCGCGGAATTGACACGGGAATGGGTCTCGAAAGAATGGCGGCGCTTCTACAAGGTGTGGAGACCGTTTTCGACACTGATGGTCTGCTGCCGATCATCCGTGCGACGGAGTCGCTCACGAAAACTCCGTATGAAGAAAACCGCGTTCCTTATCGTGTGATTGCGGATCATGTCCGCGCGTTGTCGTTCATGATTGCAGACGGCATTATGCCTTCCAATGAGGGGCGCGGCTATGTTTTCCGTCGTCTTTTGCGACGTGCCGCACGTTTTGGAAGAGAAATCGGACTGGAAGAACCTTTTCTGTTTCGGGTCTGTCACGCTGTCGTGGACCGAATGAATCATCAGTACCCTGAACTGAAAGAACGGGAAAAGCAGATCGAACGGGTGATCCTTGTGGAAGAACAGCGTTTTCAGAGCACCTTGGCGCGCGGGATGGAATTTCTCTTCAATCTTTTTCAGCGCTTGGGCGATGAAAAGAAAGTGCCGGGTGAGGAGCTATTCCGCTTGCATGATACGTATGGTTTCCCGTTGGATTTGGCTACGGATATCGCTACAGACCGGGGGCTTTTGGTGGACAAAGAAGGTTTTGAAGCTGCAATGGAACGGCAGCGCGAACAGGCAAGGCGTGCCTGGGCGGGTTCTGGTGAAGAAACGATTAATCCCATCTACAGGGTTTTGCATTCTCAATTGGGAGATACGGAGTTCGTTGGATATCAGGTCACAGAATCGAAGGGTAAAGTTCTCGCCATTATACGGGAAGACAAACAGGTAGACTGTCTTGACGAGGGACAGGAAGGTGAAGTTATTTTAGACAGAACACCCTTTTACGCGGAGTCAGGTGGACAAGTAGGTGACGTCGGTGTTTTGGAAACGCCGGAGGGGGATGCAAAGGTTTCCACCACCAGACGAAAATGCGGCAAAATGACGTTGCATGTAGCACGTGTCGTTTCGGGGCGGCTTAGAAAAGGTGCTGAAGTCACTGCGGTGGTGGACAAAGATGCCCGTGAGTGCACGCAAAATCACCACACGGCGACTCACTTGCTACATGCTGCCTTGCGAACCGTATTAGGAGACCATGTTCACCAAGCGGGCTCTTTGGTTTCTCCGGAACGGTTACGTTTTGACTTCACCCATTTTGAGGCGATTCCCTGGGAGCGACTTCGCGACATTGAACGTATGGTAAATCAATACATTCGCACGGATTCGGTAGTGGAAACCCGGATCCTCCCTATCGAAGAGGCGCGTGCCGCGGGCGCCATGGCGCTTTTTGACGAGAAATATGAATCACTCGTGCGTGTTGTCAAGATTGACGACATCAGCATGGAATTGTGCGGCGGTACCCACGTTTCGCGCACTGGGGTTATTGGTTGTTTCCTCATTACGGGCGAATCTGCGATTTCTGCCGGCGTACGTCGTATCGAGGCGGTGTGCGGAGAGCCCGCCATCGAATTTCTCCAATCCAGAGAAAAAGAACTCGTGGCATGTGCCAGGGCATTAAACAGTCCTGTGGACGAACTGGAAGTCCGCCTGAAGGCATTACAAGAGGAAAACCGTAAGTTAGCTCGAGAGGTAGCGAAATGGAAACAATCTGCCGTTCTCGGCGCTTCTACGAATCACATGCAAAATGCAGTTGAAGTGGCTGGTGTGAAAGTTTTGGCTCTTCAGCTGGACGGACAAGACATGGAAGCATTGCGAATGGCTGCGGATCGTTTTCGAGACAAACTGGGTACGGGCGTCGTTGTCTTAGGAAGTTCCGATTCAAATAAAGTCTCTCTTTGCGTGGCGGTAACGAAGGACTTGTCGACTCGCATTTCAGCTGGCGCCATTGTTAAGGAGCTGGCTCCGATTGTGGGGGGCGGCGGTGGTGGGCGTCCTGACTTCGCTCAGGCGGGTGGCAAGAACCCCGAAAAACTGCCCGACGCGATCGCATGTGCTCCAGAAGTTGTACGCAAGCTACTGAAATGAAACCCATGACCACAACCGGCAGAATATTGTCGTTGGATGTAGGTGACAAACGGATAGGAGTTGCCGTCACGGATCCGCTTCGTATTACGGCACAACCTCACTCTGTGATTCAACGTTTGGGGAATACGGGGGAAGAAATCCGCGTGATCTGTCGCTTGCTTAAAGAACTGAATGTCACGTGTGTTGTTGTCGGTCTGCCGGTGAATAACCGCGGAGAGAAAGGGCATCAAGCCGAAAAAGTACTCGAATTCGTGGAACAGCTCCAAGAAAACACCGACATAAAAATCGTCTTTGAGGATGAACGCTATAGCACGGCTGTGGTGGAACGCACGTTTTCATTACTCAAAACCTCCCGGGCTCGCCGCAAAGAAACGGTGGATTCCCTCGCGGCGCAGCAAATATTGGAAACATACTTGTCAAAATTACGTCGGAACGAATTTCCCCAAGAATAACCAACATGGTTGAATGTGATGACTTGAAAAGACTACAAGGTACAAGGCGTGGCCGGATTATTATTGGGACGCTGTGGTCTTTGTTAGTTTTAGGCCTAGTTTCAGCATTTTGGGCAGGGGTTCTGGCTTATTTGGCAACCAAATCATCGCCCGAGTCCGTCTCTACGGCCGACAGCGTGCGTGTGGAGATCCCAAAAGGTAGCAAAGGCAAGGATGTCGCGCGAATCTTGGTTGAAAAAGGCCTCATAAAACACGAATTCATGTTTCGTCTTGCACTGAAATGGGACCAGTCTGGTGGAGTAATCAAATACGGTCGGTATGACATATCTAAAAACGCTTCTCTTTCAGATATCTTGACCTTGTTGAAAGAGGGCCCTAACGTGCCGTTAACTTCTGATGAGATTCCAGAAGAATTGAAGCTCCGTGTACCAGAGGGGTTGACAATTGCCCAGATGGCAACGCTTTTTGATGAGCCTCAAGCCTTTCTGGAAGTGGTATCTGACCAAAACTTGATTCAGAAATTGGGCATTGATGCCAAGACTTTGGAGGGATTTCTCTTCCCCAGCACCTATTTTTTTGACAAAAAACCGACTCCGCGAGATGCCGTTGAGAAAATGGTGGAAGAATTTGAAAGAAGATATTTAAGTTTGACCGCTGAGCTTGTTACCCCAGAAGGTTTTGACAAGTTGAAGCTTGTAACGATTGCCTCGTTGATTGAAGAAGAGACGAAAGTTGATTCGGAAAGGCCTTTGGTAGCGGCGGTGATTTACAACCGATTGAAACAAAAAATGACATTGGATCTTGATAGCACGTTACAATATGCCTTAAAAAAGTATGGTCAACGATTGCTAGACGCCGACAAACAAATAGACTCGGAGTACAACACCTATCGCCGCCAGGGGCTCCCCCCCACACCCATTTGTAATCCTGGTTTGGCTTCATTGCGGGCGGCTTTTTCACCAGCAGATGTGGAATATCTTTATTTCGTTTCAAATGCGGACGGTCGGACTCATACCTTTTCCAAGACCCTTGCAGAACACAACCGTGCAGTGGCGCGGTTCAGACGTCTCATAGCGCCACAGCGTCTAGAAGCTGAGAGACAAACCTCGGGGGATCCCCCTGAAGTTCAGTGAGCACAGGCTCTTATGAATCATACTCAATGTGATTTCTTTGTTAGGTTTTGGGGAGTGCGAGGCAGTATCCCGTGCCCGGGACCCGATACCCTTAAATATGGGGGAAATACTTCTTGTGTCGAGGTGCGCGTGGGACGGCAATTATTCATTTTCGATGCCGGAACCGGAATTCGTAATTTAGGGAAAGCCTTGATGGGTTTCTCTCCTTTTACTGCCCACATATTTTTTTCACATCTGCATTGGGACCACATCCAAGGATTGCCCTTTTTTGAACCCGCTTTTGTAGCTGGGAATCAATTGTTTTTTTATGGCGCGAGAGGACCCAATTCCGTTTCTCTTGGAGAATACCTAATGGGGCAAATGCGCGACCCGCATTTCCCTGTGCCCATGACGCACATGAGCGCCACTCTACAGTTTCAAGAGTTGAACCCCAATTCTCATTTCTCTATTGAGGACGTTGTTATTAGAACGTTTTCGTTGAATCATCCCGGGCAGTGTTTGGGATATCGGGTTGAGTATGACGGTTTGGTTTTTTCTTACGCAACGGACACCGAACGGTTCGGTGACGATATAAATGAAAATGTCCTAGAGTTGGCACGAGGCGCCGACCTACTTGTTTACGATGCAATGTATACGGACGAAGAGTACGTAGAAGGTAAGAAGGGTTGGGGGCATTCCACTTGGCAAGAGGCTTTGAGGGTAGCCTCTGCTGCTCAAGTCAAACGTGTTGCACTTTTTCACCATGATCCATCACATACGGATGCCTTTCTTGAAGCAGTGCACCGGCAGGCTTTACGGCTGTTCCCGGGTTGTTTGGTTGCCCAAGAAGGTATGGAAATACAGTTAAGATAGGAACACGATTTTTCAGTAGGGCAACGAGGAAATCGTCTTTGCGATCATGGCAAACGCCACAGCAAGCATGCCGATAAGTCCTACCCCGCAAGCGTACCCGGCTGCCAAAACGGGAGTATATTTCCGCCAAGTTTCTTCGCCGAAGCGTTTTGCTAGAACTCTTTTCCCAATCAAAGCACCGAAAAACATCGGGATAATAGCGTTCGGAATAGCTCCTAGCCCTCCAATCATTCCATAGAAAAAGAAGTGTGAGAGTCCCAAGTAGTTTGTAAAAAACCGTAACACAAACCCGATAGTGATACCGACGAGAATAAGCTTGGGTTTGATCGCTTGAGCCAGGAAATTTTTGCGCACGGGTTCTGTTAAAGAAGATTGGTTCTTGGTGCTATTGTCTTTGGAAAACAAATCGATTTCTTCGGGCTTTTTGTCCGCGGTAGTGGACGTGCTGCCTTGCGTCGTGTTGTCGCCGAGCGTCGCGGTCATGAACAGGCACTGGTAAGTCGCTTGAAGGGGCCACATTTTGGCTGTGAAAGGATACGTAGCGGAAGGGATTGCCTCGATGTGCCAAAAGAAAGCCCAAAATAAGAGGCTACAAACAAGCGCAAGTGGCAACATGAAAAGCTCGATCTTCACCAGGCTGGAGAATTTCGTGCGAGTTAGAGTCAGCTCGCGAAACATCTGGGCGGAAAGACCATAATCAGCCAGCGGCAGAGGTGCATACCAGATATCCACGCCTTTGTAGCCTGATAGAATAATACTGCCTTCGCGGAGAAATGGAAACGCCAGAGGAGAGCCTGTTAAGCCAATCATACGAGCGGAGACATACGAGATGACCGGGGTAATAAAAAGAGCGTAAACAAGCACCATTACCCAAGGGAACGAATCCTGCTTCAACAACGCCTTGCAAAGGGAAATATAACTGACGCTGGCAATAAAGTAAACGATGATACACCAGTATAATTTCATATCGCCTCTTCCCTTCGGAGGAGCCGTCAATGCGCTACCGCGCGGGAGCAAGACTCCATTCTTGTCCCGTTTACGGGTGAAGCTTTGAAAGACGTTATAAAAACCGATAAAGGCGACACACAATGAGGCGCCAATACCGATGCTCATCCAGAAGTCAAAGTCAACGGCGATTTTTGTGGGAATCAGCGACATCCCACGATGCCACGTTGGGAAGAAGTTCCAATGATGAAGAATGGGGTTGAGTAAAAGGGCACTCAATACTGCTGCCAAGAACGCGCCAGCGACCATCGGGAAGGGCAAAACCATTCCCGTGATAAATGCTCCTACGTCAATGCTGATTCCTGCTAGAGCAGCCGGTAGGAGCTGCTCTGTGGTTTGGGTTAAATCAACAAACGGGATAGGGATAATTTGGAGTGGTCGAGAAAAAAGAACACCCGTAAATCCGGGAATTCCCACGTAAATGGCTCCGAAGATCAGACCGATAGCAGCGCCCACACTGAAAACGTTCCAACGCCACGTCTCTTTTTTGGCAGTAGTTTCCGCCAAGGCGGTGGCACCTTCTGCTGCAATGGGAGCAAGCGGGAAAGGCAATCGTTCCACATCCACCGTGATGCGGAAAAGCCCGTAGCCGACTGTAAGCGCACAGGCGCGTCCCATGATCCATAGAAAAGTAGTCAGCATGATGGGGGTGTACCAGTCGGGATGAAACAGATTTCTTGCCACAATGGCTTCGGATGTTCTGGACGGAACGACCCAGGAAGGAAGCATATCAGCGATGCCCAGCTGAATTGCCTGTTGGCTTTGAACGAAGAATTGATTGAAGATCATCGCGCCGAAGGGCCCACCGGTCATTGCCAATGCCGCAGCCATGTAATATAGGATGTACACCTCTTGGCGTTTTAACGTGGTGAAGGAACGCCGTGCGATTTCCGTAAATAGAATAATCGTTACCCATTGGGCGGCTGGTCCTAAACCGGCGCCCGCAATCAAACTCAGGAAGATAGTTCCCGGCATCATCACAAATGCCACAAAGACGGCACCGATCATCGTTCGGATGGAAAACCCTTCTTCGTAGGGTTCCGCTCGAAGATCGGAGGGATCTAAAACAAATGGTTCGTTGCTCATGCCGGTGCGTATTCCTTTCCTCTCTCCACATATGAAGCCCGCACGGAGGGCGTGAGATTACGCCAAATGAGGAATTGCGTGCGCATATCCGTCATAAAATGACTGTTCGCGCGACGCCACGAACTGGCATCGCCGCTCAGGCGCTCGATTCGGGCGCATACGCCGTAGACGTCCATGTCGCGCAGTTTTCGTAATGTGAAGGTCGTGTATTGACTCACACCGAGGTCGAAAGGCGTCAACCAGAAACGGCCCTTGACGCCTGTCCCCGCGTTCTCTGCCACCTGAGGACCCGCGGAGATTTCTTCTACATAAAAACTTCCTACCGAGACATCTACGTGGGAATCTAGGTATTCTTTCAGGAATGCCACAAGTCCTGGCGCTTCCTCCGGCGCAACCGTAAAGGGCAAATCAAGAGTGATCACGGCTTCTCTTGTTTTGGGGAGTTTCCATCGGCGATCAATGTCGGGTACTCCGATCTCGCTGGCTTTACGGGCAGGATATGCGGCAGAGAGCATCACGATTGCCATCACCACCAGACAGGCGCCCACGGCAGCCAGAGAGCTGTAGTTCAAGTTCAGAGCGCTCAATGCCGTCCATCCAAAAACATGCACGGCGCGCGAAATGGTTTGCCCCAGAACATAGCCAGCCATTACTCCAATTACCGAGAACACCGCGGCTTCTACCAGGAACAGCCACGCAATATGAGACGGTGCGATACCCAAAGCCGTATACGTACCAATTTCTTTGGTCCTCTCGTAAACAGACCCCAACATGGTATTAAACACAATCAACGCGGCGATGATCATGAGAATGGCAAGGTTCCAGTATTCCGCAATACTGGTCGCTCGACGACTACTGAGCAGCGTAGGTAGGCCGTTTACGTTGGCAAAGAGAATGTAATCCATGCGTTTAACAAGATTCTTGGCTAAATTCTCAACGTCTGCAGGGTTGAAGGGACGGATTGCCAGCGACCGTATTTCCCCGGCAAGTTGACCTAACACGTGCTCGGGCAAGATAGCCACGTCTTTGAACGAGTGGTGGATGTACCGTTGTATCTCTTCGGGGTCAGGAACGCCTTCTTCTTGATTCTTCTTTTCCATTTGGAACGGGTCGTAAGGGGTCAAGCCTTCGCCGTCGATATCGACCACTTTGTTCATTCGTTCCCAGTCGAACACGCCCACGACTTCGAACGCCCTGCCCAAGAGTTCCACTTTTTTGCCTATAATGGCATTGGCGATGTCCGTTTTTTGCTCTGAAGTCCACTCAATAGCGGTGTCTTGGCTCGATTCAGCCGAGCTTGCCTTGATGCCTAAAAAATCCGCCGCCATGTTAAGAGGTATCAAGATTTCGGGAGGTGGGTCTTCGCCGGGTTTCTCCTCGCTGAGCCAACGACTGTTCCCCAAAAGTCCTGACTTTACGTCCAAAAACTGCTGTTCTTGAGAGGTGAGCCCTACCACGGCTTTGAGGGTGCGGATAGTGTCGCCGCAGCGAACATCAATGGCGCTTTGATTCAACACGAGGGCTCCGTAATACCAGCGGCGTGGAGTCACCCAAGCGACATCCTTTAATTCATTGCGCAACGAAGCATACGTTTCGAAGGGCAACGGCTCCCACCGCATCGTGCGCAACAATATCCCTGGATAGGGGGTCGCCCCTTCTTTGTACACGTAACGTTGTAGTCTCACTTGGGAACGGACACTTACAAACGACAGTACCGAGAAGGTCAATATAATCAGGGTTATGCTCGTGAGTACGGTACGCGCACGGCGTCTGCGCATGTTGGCAATGCCCATTTCAAGTGCGACAGCAAAACCGCTGACCTTGTGCACCCCTGTCTCATGCTCTCCCTGTTGTTCGGTCTTTCGTTTGGATACAAGGTTCTCGAGTTTCCCCGTGACGATCATGATGATCGTGAAGGAGAGCACAGACACAACAAAACCTAGCAACACGACCATGGGGCTCAAAACGATAAGGAATCCCGGATGAGAAAATCTCAAAATGAAGAACATCAGGACAAAAAACAGAATGATTCCCAGAATCCGAGTTTCGATGCGTCGTCCTGCCAGAAACAATCGCTCCATAATGAACGCGAAGGGCAGTAAGAGAGCCAGATAGAAGATCAAACCGCGGACAGTGTCATTTGCCATGCCGATGACATCGGGATAAGCCCAAGATTCCAGGCTTAGCGCACGCCGGGCAGCCGCGTAAAAATTGAGATAATCTTTCTTTTCAAGATGTTCCTTTGCCTCTTTCAAAGCTTCTTGGGACATGCTATGCAGTTCGTCTACTCGGTCATTCTTAATGCCATGCTCGCCGAAGAAGCGGATCCGAGAATCGTTCAGGCGCCACATGTCCTGAGCGCTTTGGTAATAAGCAAGTCGTATCGCCGACGTCTCGTCTACTGAGAAACCCGTGCCCGTATTAAAGCGTTCTCCCTGGGGTGGAGTTTCAGAGGTATTCAAGAAGATAAGTCTTTTATTCAGAGGCCCCGCGCTTGCCATTATTTTGAGGCGTGTTTCTGCGGGGGCAAATACAGTTGCCGTCGGAGCAAAGTAAGAAAACCAGGTCCGGTCCACGATCGTTGTACCGTAGACAGAGGGTGTCGAGTTGCTTGCCGCTTCCAGGAGTTGGAGGTTTATGAGAAAGTTGTAGTTTCTGGGATCAAACAAGTTATAAATCTCGAGCGGTTTACATTCAAAGGCAACACACATCAACTCCATTTGCTTTTGGACTGGTAATAAGGTTAACGGATAGCTTTCCTTTCCCATACCGCCAAAGTCCGGAGCCCATGTAATTCGTCCGTCCTCCACTTTGTATGGTTCGAAAGCCAAGGTACACATGTGGTAGGGCACTTCCGCTTTGTAACCCAGCCCCACGAATTCGAACTCCCCTTTATCATTCACAGGGGCAAGCAGGCGGACGTTGACGCTCGTAAAGAACGGCACCACATCACCCGGCCTTTTGGCAGTGACAATACCTCCGGCTAGCGGTTTGTTGGGAAGATAGCCTTCTCTCGGGTCGAATGACACGGCGCGCCCTTTTATTGTGCATATGCTTCGGGGTAAAGAGCGTTTTAGGTATCGCCCTTCGACATTGAAGGCATTGGGTAGCAAACAAGCGAGCAATCGGGTCTGGTCTGCCAACGATTTGATGTCGACCTCGGTATCGTTCGGGGTGCCCGCGTCGATTCGGGTATCATCGGTTGTCACGAAGGCAAGCGCTGGAATACCCGCCAGTAAAGCCACTTCGTGGTCGAGCGCCATAAGCGTGGGTAAATAATTGATCCATTCTTTCCCTACAGTAGGGTTGATAGTGTCTACAAAAACCGAATCTTTTTGTAGTCCCAGCGAATCGCTAATTTCTGCCACGTACTGAGTTGCTCGTCTTCCTAAATCCGAAAGACGTGGCTTGAGGTTATTTGCAAGTTGTTGGAAAAAGTGTCCGCCGTAAAACAACCCAACACGTCGGGAACGCGAGGAAAGGTCGAGCGAGAAAAACGCGGCATGATTCTGCGGTGAAACATCGCGTAATGGAGCTTCATACTGGCCCACATGTTCCCAAACATACCTTCTCGCGCCTTCCAAGCCTTGGAAATGCCCACTTAAAGCCAATAGGCGCACACGCTTTTCAAACGGGTGATCCCGAATGATCTTGGCGAGTTCTAGTAATGCTGCGATGCTGCACGCCTGTTCTGCGCCGGGCGCCAAATCGGGAACAAAGGAAGTACTGTCATAATAAGCGCTCAACACGATGAATTCGTCACGATTATGGGGTGCGGAGCTGGTGCCCGGAATCTCTACCCATATATTTTTGCCTTTGCGCTCTTCCCAACGCGCGTCGGAAAACAGGGTTCCTGGAATATCTCCTTTTTGTAGCCTTTCGAGAAGCGGTTTCGCTTCGTCGGCTTTCATCCAAAAGCGAGGCACGCTCTGATGAGAACCGGTCTGCGTGGTAATTTCCATCGAACGCGTCGGTTTTTGTCTTTCAACAAAAATGACGGCATGCGCGCCGAGGTCGACCAAATAGAGCCACTGCTCTCGGGCGCCCGTTTCAACTACAACCGTCGCATTGGTAAGGTCTTTCCCCTGTACGTCGGACAGGGTACCGAACTTTGCATACACCAAACGGGTCGGCAGTCCTTCGGGAGGTAAGGCGGATGGACACACACCATTGGGAAACAGGGGATGTAGTCGGTAAACGGCGCCCGGGGTACGAACTTCTGCCTTCGAGAAGATTGGAACCAGCACGGGAAATTCTTCTACGGTGGGCTCCCCTACTCCCAATCCTCGGAACTGATTAATGATATACGCGGCAGCTTGTTCGGCACCTTCTGTACCTGTGACCCGAGAGGGGATGCTGGAAAGTGATTTGATATGGGTCAGCAAACCCTCTTCTGTAACACGGGCGGCGATTTTGGGGTACATTTCTTTTGAAAATTGAGCGGTTTCAGCGAGGTCCGGGTCCTTTTCTGTCTCTGTCGCCCATTTTGCAATATACAGCTGCAGGGCAATTCCCACAACCAGTATGGCTAACCACCGAAATATGTAGAGACCTTTTTTCATTTTCCCCACGTTCTGATCGTTTTCGATTTCAATCTACCCCAACACATTATTTCTTTTTGGCTAGTAGGGCCAAAAATGGTACACAGTCGTCTCCATTACAATACCATAGAGTTGCCAAAAACCTCCCACCACAAAGTCGCCCACCATGAGTCCAACAAAAAACGGTATTGCAGGTTTATACGCTTTGGCGCCGCCATAACGCAAAAGTAACGCTTTTATGAGCCACGCGGTGAAAACGCACATCCAGAGTTGGTCCATCGACCAGGACCCACTTACCGCATACCCGACAGGATGAAAGGGCCACCAGTTCAAGTTCATTCTCAGGGCTGCGAGTCCCAAGCCCGTCAATAATCCAATGACAATTGCATAAGTCGGTTGCATCTGATGAATTTCGGGCGCCGTAAACCAAATATTTACCATGTCCCATGTTTCTCTACCGAACCACTCACTGGGGCCGATCACTTGGGCAGAGGCGCCGTACTTGTTGAAGATCCACAACATGGAGAAAAACCCGCTGATGGTGCCCACAACGATGGCAACTCCCATGGCGATCAGATAGCGAAGATTGTCCATTTTCATACGTTCCGCTATCCGAAATGCCTCCATCCCGTGGGGCATGGGGTGTCCCCGATAGGCACGGTTGAAAAAGTTCCAAAAGCCAAACAAAGCCAGCGTAGTGGGGTATTTGGGATTCAGCACGGGACGGTTCATATTGGCGGCACCGATAAAGCGGACGATTTGTTTCTGAGGACCTATGTTATGCAAGTCGTGGGCCGGAGGTCCCAGTTCGGCGCGCATGCGAGTAACGGCAATGGAAATGAGAAAATACAAAGTGAAGCCTACCAAGATTATGCCGATGGGCATACCTGCAGTGTGAAAGAACCACACGAGGAACGTAAGACCCACCGCCATAAGAATCACAGCAAGACGAACCTCAACACGTTCCCAAGGTGTGGCATCGATACTGGAATCGCCCATTAACAACTTGGCACATCGAACAAAATGATGGCGCGTGATCCAGATGGCAATGAGGGCGATCGCGTAATATCCGCCGGCGGTCTGTTCTTCAACAAACGGAAAACCGGGCATGCCATGGACACCAATGTAGCTGGCGGCAACACGCTGAAATTTCCAAAACCAGTAAAAGAACCAACATGAAAAAGCCAAATCTAACGGCATGAAAAAGCACAACCCGATAGCAAAAGGATAGAAGGATACCCATGTAAAGCCCATATCTATCCAAGGTCTTTCCGGAAAGAAACTTTGAATATTCACAATTTGAACAATGGGGATTTTGGGCAACATCGGGTAGAGCACGTTCAGACCGTTGATCAAATCAATCGTCCCTGCAAGAGCAAAAGCAGACCAAAACAAGCGGTTCTTCAAGAGAGACGTTGTTTCGGTCGTCAACAACATCGGTAACTGTATCACAGGGTAAGCGAGTTTCTCGTTCTCCACCCATTGACGACGGAACAATAGATTAAGCCCCCACATGACTGCACACAACGCGATGATAAAGAGGAACCACCATCCAAGAGGGCGCAACCACGGCAATAAGTTCGTCGGATTGAACACGGACTCTTGCCCAATATATGCGCTTTGGACTGCCTGCGGGTCATTCACCACGAGCCAATCGGGGACGAGATCCTTAAACTCTCCATAACGACCTTCTACCGGAGCAAAAAAAGCCAAATGTCCAAGAATGGAGATTAGGATCTCCCCCATGTCATGTCCGCTGATGCAGCTTGCCAAGCACAACATGGTGTAGATGACCATGAACTCTGTCGGCTGAAGAGCCCAACTCGGGCGGAACTTTTTAATCACTAAGTTTAGGAGGACGAGAAGGACTAATATGAAAATGACGTGGCAAAAAACGCTGATGGTCGTGGGCTGCCCAGAATACCACATGATTTCGGCAAGACACACCCACATGGTTGTCACAGGTATCAAAATTACACCTATGACTATACTTCGAAGTGATACGCCCAAACGTGTCCTTTCTTGGAGCAAGAGGAGACGCGTCTCTTTTATCATGCTTTCTCATTAGAATTCAACTTGGTGTATAAGTCCAGTACCTTTGGCACCTTTTGTTATGTTGGATGAGGAATGGAATAGAGGACGTTGCATAAAGGTCATTAAAAGAAAGGCACCGACGCAGGGCATTTCCGAGGTACGCTGGAACTATTTACGAACCCCTTTGACCACTTAAGATTACTTGTTTTACCGTCCTATTACGCTATGGCCCGCCCCCTGTCATTGCGAGGAGTGCCGAAGGGGCGACGTGGCAATCCCCTTAGGTGTTAGGTGGATAACCCCAGGGCGAAATAGGGCGCAACATGTTGCGCCCCTACAGAAGATGAAGGGATTGCTTCGTCGCTTCGGGGGACTCGCTCCTCGCAATGACAACGTGGGGATGTAGCCAAATAGAGTGTGGTACGCAACTCTCGGTGGCGCAATGAAACGATGAAGGAATTTGCATGTATGCTAACGCATGCATAAATAATGGAGACAGACCTGTGGCAGTGCTCTCCCAGAGGTCTTTTCTTAATGACCTTAACGGAGAGTACTCACAGGTATTGATCACAAGAACTAGCAGAACGTGCCAAGATTATTGAACTCATACATGAAGTTGAACTTTTTGGCAAAAACACCGACAATACACGACAAGGTAGTTCAGATGGCTGATTGGATAGACTCTTTCCAGGTTCCGGGGATCACAGGTGTCCGAGTTTGTTTTGTGAGGATAGCGAGGACATCATGAAAATCTTGATAGCTGAAGACGATGCTACCTCCCGAACTATGTTGACAGCTTTATTAAAGAAATGGGGGTATGAGGTAGTTAGTGTAGAAGACGGGAAAAAGGCGTTGGATGCCCTTCAAGACCAAGAGAGTCCCCGCTTAGCAATTTTGGACTGGAACATGCCCGGTTTGGATGGCACAGAGGTCTGTGCCCGTATTCGTTCCCGAGAGACGTCCGATCCGCCTTATCTAATTCTTCTGACGGCAAGAGAAGAAAAGGAAAGTATTGTCCGTGGCTTGGAAGCAGGAGCCAATGACTATCTCACAAAACCGTTTAACCATGACGAACTGCATGCCAGAATACGTGTGGGACAACGGGTCTTAGATCTGCAGGAGAGTTTGAACAAAGCCCGAGATGCCCTTGCCTACGAGGCTATGCATGACCCCTTAACAGGGGTATTGAATCGTCGCGCGATATTGGAGATTCTTGAAAAAGAGACTTCGCGAGCCAACCGCACGGGTGTGCCTTTTAGTGTAGCTATTGTGGATATTGACCATTTCAAAAAGATTAACGACACGTTGGGTCATCAGTGCGGCGATGACGTGCTTGTCGCGTTGACTCGTGTTATGAGCGAATGTTGCCGGGCTTATGACAGCGTGGGACGATATGGAGGCGAGGAGTTTCTTGTAGTCTCTCCGGGGTGTTCAGACGAAAACGCAAAAACTTGTTGTGAGCGGGTGCGGAACGCAATCGCCTCTACTCCTCTTCCGACTCGGTCAGGCGAGGTAAATGTCACCGTCAGTATCGGGGTTGCCGTCTATAAGGCAGGCGCGAAGTCAGAGGCTCTTCTGGGCGCTGCAGATGCTGCCCTTTATCAAGCCAAGAAAGAGGGCCGGAACTGCGTTGTGGTAGCAGAAACGGGACAAACGATATGATCACAGATTCCAACCAGCAAAAGGTCGTTGTGGTGAACGACGACAGGGTTCAGCGGGAATTATTACTGGGGATACTCAAAAAGGGCGGTTTCATCGGCGAAGGTTTCCCTGATGCCATACAGGCATTGAAGGCGCTTTCCAGAATGCCCAATCCCCCCCAACTTGTTGTAACTGATCTGCGTATGCCCCTTATGGATGGTTGGCAGTTTTGTCGTTTATTGCGTTCTCCCGAGCATACTAGACTAAACAAGGTGCCGATTCTCATTGTTTCGGCTACCTTTGCCGGTCAGGACGCCCGACAACTTTGTCATGATGCCGGCGCAGACGCGTTTTTGGCTGCTCCAGTAGCCCTTGAGACATTTTTGGAAACGGTGAGAAATCTAATCGCAGGAAAGCCTCAGTACACGCCAGCCCGTGTGATGCTCATTGAACAAAATCAAGCCGATGCCGCTGCGCTGGCTTCCGGGCTCCGAACCCACGGTTATGAGCTGGTCCTATGTAGTGATGCTGCATCTGGATTAAAAAGGTTCAGTGACACCTCTCCGGATATTGTCATCCTTTGTCATCCCCTGCGCGACGCCAAGGTGGAAGATGTGTTGGGCGAATTGGAGCGCCGAGTTCCGAAACCGATCAGCGTCATTGTGACAGATGCGACAGACCCCGACCTTGCTGTAACGTGGCTTCAATGTGGCGCCGCCGCACATGTCCGAAAGCCCGTGCGCGCGACCTATTTGGCGGCTGTTTGTTCCAATTTGTTGCGAGAAAGGAGCCTTCTGCGCACGGTGGACATTCTGGAACAACGCACGCGGGAACTTCGTGAGATTCAAGAGCGGTTTCATCTAATCACCGAGAATATCCACGAAATCTTCTGGATTGCGGATGTCAATACGAAAGAGCTTCTTTACCTCAGTCCAGGTTTCGAGCGCATTTTCGGGCGGAAATTGTCTGAAGTGGCTCCAAAGCCGAAACGGGTTTTGGACTTTTTACACCCTGAAGACCGGCAGTTGGGAGAAATCCTTTATGCTGGGCTGGAACGGGGTGAGGCGGTGGACGCACAGCTTCGTGTTATTCGTCCGGATGGGGCTACCCACTGGCTTGCCGTTCGATCGTTCCCCATAAAGCAAGCAGAGGGAATGCGCCGCTATCTTATTGGTCTGGCAGTTGACATTACGGCACAAAAAGAAGCCGAAGCCGCTGCCCAACATTCCTATTCACTGCTTGCTGCAGCATTGGACTCGATTGCCGATGGCATTTTGGTCGTAGACTGTGCTGGAAAGGTGACAACCTATAATAAACGCTTTCTCGAAATGTGGCGGATTCCGCAGGAGATAGTTGACACGCGTGACGATGATGCCCTTTTGGCATGTGTCCTTGAACAACTCGAACAGCCAGACGCTTTTTTGACCCGAGTACGTGCCTTGTATGCCGACCCCGAAGGTGTGTCCTTTGACCGCATTCGTTTCAAAGACGGTAGAGTCTATGATCGGTATTCGCAACCCCATCGTCTTGGTGATGAAATCATTGGTCGAGTCTGGAGTTTTCTCGATGTGACCAACCAGGTCGAGGCCGAGGAAAGAAATCAGCGCCGATACCTCCGATTAATTCGAGAGACTCAGTTTTTGGCAGACCTTGCTTTGACATCAGACGTTTCCAATGGCGATCTCAAAAAGGCGATGCGTCGTGTAACGGAAGGCATATCGGAGACTTTAGGAATCGAACGGGTAGGCGTGTGGTTGTTTGATAAATCTACGGGAAACCTTGTTAACCAGGACACTTTTTTAGCTTCGAAAAAAAGGCACGTTTCTGGGGAGGTTTTAGATGTCAGCCAGTACCTTCCCGAATTTGAGGCGTTGCGCAAGGCATCCTATGTTGCCGCAGATGATGCCCTGTCGGATCCCCGATTAGCGGGTTATGTGGAAGGGTACATCAAACCCCTGCATATCACTTCCATGCTGGACGTCTTGATTCACATCGGTGACGAACAATTAGGGGCTCTATGCCTTGAGCAAGTGGATATACCGCACCATTGGGAGGACGATGAAATCGCCTTTGCCAACCAGCTTGCGGATCAACTTGCGTTAACCATTGTTAATCGTGATCGCTTGGATTTCATTCAGCGACTTCGTGTCAGTGAGGAACGGCAACGCGCTATTCTCGAAGCGCTGCCCGATCTCTTTTTCGTGATTGCTGCCGATGGTACTTTTCTGGATGCGTATGCCCCCGATCCGACACTGTTCTTGGTCCCGCCTGAAAAGTTCTTGGGGAAACGAGTTGGCGAAGTATTGCCCGAATATCTAGCGAATCTTACAATGCGTTACGTGCACCTTACGCTCAGTACCAAGACGCTGCAAACATATGACTACCAGGTGACTATAAAAGGGCAGATGCGGGTATTTGAGGCGCGCATGGTGCCCTTTGGGGAGAGTAAAGTCCTCGTGTTGGTTCGAGATATTACAAGTCACCGGGTTATGGAAGCCGCGCTACGGCAGGCACATAAGATGCAAGCCGTGGGCCAGTTAGCCGGCGGCGTAGCGCACGATTTTAACAATTATTTGCAAGCCGTGCGGGGCTTTACCGAACTCGCGCTTGAAAAGATAGAAAAAGGTCACACGGTGTATGGTTATTTGGAGGAAGTGGCGCGGGCAACGGAGCGCGCGCGTCTCTTGGTGAGCCAGCTGTTGGCATTCAGCCGTCGGCAATTAATGCATCCGGAACCCCTTGATTTGAACCTGGTCATATCCAGTCTTCTAAAAATGTTGGACAGGCTTTTGGGCGAACATATTCGTATTGATTTCATACAGGGCAGGCATTTGGGCACGGTATATGCGGACCATAGCATGATGGAACAAATCATGCTGAACCTTTGCTTGAATGCCCGGGATGCGATGCCGGATGGCGGTATCTTGACGATTGAAACGGAGAACGTGTTCATAAACGGAGAGTATTGCGCCACCCACCCCTGGGCGGCTCCTGGACGTTATGTCCTTATTAGTGTGACCGACACCGGTTGCGGTATGCCGCCTGAAATCTTGGAAAAAGTTTTTGAACCCTTTTTTACGACCAAACCCGAGGGAAAAGGTACCGGTATGGGGTTGGCAACGGTCTATGGCATTGTGAAACAACATAATGGACTTATCCATTGCTACAGCGAAGTGGGAAAAGGGACGACTTTCAAAATTTACTTGCCCATTTGCGAAAGACCTGCGGCACATGTTGAGAATAAGATCGAGGGACTGGCTGCCGGTGGAACGGAAACCATTCTTGTTGCAGAAGATGAAGACATGGTGCGAACGGTCGCTCAAAAAGTCCTTGAGACGGCTGGTTACACGGTGTTGACCGCCCAGGACGGAGTGGAAGCAGTCGAAATGATGAAGGAAAACTCTGATCGCGTGGATATGCTTCTCTTAGATGTGGTTATGCCTCGTATGGGTGGGAAACAGGCTTACGAACAAATCGCTGCCATTAAACCCGATATCCCCGTTCTTTTCACGAGCGGGTATACAGAGAACGCTGTGCATACCAACTTTGTCGTCAAAGAGGGCATTGAACTGCTTCAAAAACCGTATGGGGCACAACAATTGCTCCAAACCGTGCGGCGGATTTTGGACGCAGCGAAAGATCGAATGTCGTAAGAGGTCTCCTGCCATTCCGCGTTGAAACCTAATACGGTTGCATGAGCTCACAAACGTTCGGGATGTATCGAAGAGGTAAGACAGGGGTTTAGGCCCTTGGTTGACATTGCGAGGAGCGGAGTCCCCCGAAGCGACGAAGCAATCCCTTCATCTTCTGTAGGGGCGCAACATGTTGCGCCCAATTTCGCCCGGGGGTTATTCACCCAACACCCAAGGGGATTGCTCCTCGCAATGACAGTCGCGGGACACTGAACTTAACAAGATTGGTTGAAACCCCTCCCTGTTATCCCTTGTAGGGGCGAGTCCCCGTGGTCGCCCTCCTATGTCCCTGGCAGAACTTCCCTCTCGGTGTATCCCACGGCTTTCCCCGTATGGGCGAGGCATGCCTCGCCCTTCCCGTTGTCATTGCGAGGAGCGGAGTCCCCGAAGCGACGAAGCAATCCCCTCAACCGCGCAGCGCAAGAGAAGCCAGGGCATGGTGATCCCCGAAATCCTAAGGGGATTGCCACGTCGTGCCTAACGGCACTCCTCGCAATGACAACGGCGGGGGCACAAATCCCAACGGGCTCAGGTAAAACCCCTCCCTTCCGTCCCCTGTAGGGGCGAAGGATGCTTCGCCCCTACACCGTGCTTGCCTAGGACTTTTGTCATTGCCAGGAACGGAGTCCCCGAAGCGACGAAGCAATCCCTTCATCTTCTGTAGGGGCGCAACAGGTTGCGCCCAATTTCGCCCCGGGGTTATCCACCCAACACCTAAGGGGATTGCCACGTCGTGCCTGACGGCACTCCTCGCAATGACATGGCGGGGGCGCGGCGTAATAGAACGTACTACGTAAAAACGAATAATCCCAAATGTTCAAGGGGTTCGTAAATGGCTCAGGCGTACTTCAGCGTGCCACGCGTCGGTACTTTTCTCTCAATGACCGTCGTGGAAAACTTTCTCTTCAATTCCTTATCCAACATAACAAAAAGTGCCAAAGTTACTGGCCGAATACAGATTTGTGACGCGAAAGTCCCCGGGCTGTATAATAAACGTCTGTTTGAGTGGAGAATTGGAGGAAAACACGATGAAACGTTTCATGTTACTTCCCCTTGTCATGATTTGTGCACTTCCTGTGTGTGCTCATGGTCAACCCTACACGGACGTGACGGTGGAACAAGCCCATGCCCTATGGGTTGGTGGCATATTTCTCTTGGATGTTCGGACCCCCGATGAGTTTAATGCGGAACGGATAGCTGGCGCTGTAAACATCTGGGTGGAAGAGTTAGAAAGCCGCCTGGGAGAACTGGCGGGGTACGAGCACGTTGATATCCTAGTTTATTGTGGCGTGGGCGGGCGAAGTGCCCGCGCGTCCGGCATACTTGCCGACCATGGGTTTGATCATGTCTATAATATGCTCGGAGGCATACAGGCATGGGCGGATGCAGGTTACCCTACTGTAGGGGGTGATGGCGGCTATCATGTTATCGGTCTGGACGAGGCACGTTCCATGTGGCAAGCGGGCGTATTTGTTTTGGATGCGCGTAGCCCGTTTGGTTACGTAGTGGGTCACATCCCAGGAGCAGTGAATATTCCGGTTTACGAAATTGCGAATAGAATAGGCGAACTCGCCGGCAGGGAAAATGACCCTATTCTCGTATATTGCACGGATATCTCATGTTCGAGCAGCGCCCGCGCGGCGGCAATTCTGGTAGCACACGGATTCACACAGGTGTACATTTTCCGTGGGGGCTTCGCAGCATGGAAAGACGCTGGCTATGAGATAGAACGAGAAAGCCCTCTGTTTCTATGTTCGCCTACATCAGCCGTTTCTAAAGATATCTCCGAGGGCAAAAGCGATGCTGGGGTTATAGGTCTCGTGGGATTCGTGCTCCTCTACCTAGGCCGACGTTATCGGAACACGCACTAATTTGTAGTTCGGCTTTTCCGCCGTTTGGTTTTCAGCGGCTATTTAACCCACCCGCATAGCCGAGTGCAGGTCCCGACTTTTCGCTCCAGTCACAACCGTTATAAGCGCTCACCCAGTAGTAGTAATTTGGGCCACGTACGAACGGGGCTAGTCCGGCACAGGAGAAGGGCGGTGTTCCTGTCTCTACGGAAAAATCGTCAAGCGTCGTTTCATTCCATACCGCGATCAAATCTGCCGATTCTGGATCTGGTGTTGTGTTCCTATAAACCCAGTAAGAAACCGCACCGTCAACCGGCGCATACGTTATCCGGATACGGTCGGCAAAGGTCCCCTGACTTGCCGTGATGGATGCGGGCGGATCCGGTTGGGTACAGCCCGGTGTCACGATGATGGTTATGGTTTCAGAATCTTCAAGAGGGGTTGGCTTGTCTTCGCGTACTGTGAATGTTGCAGCATAATTACCTGGGTTCACGCCCGTGGTGTCCCATGTGAAAACGTTCTGATAGATAGAATAGCCGGCGGTTATACCAGCAATCACTGAGGAGAAGATAAGCGGGTCTCCGTCGGGGTCAGTTGCGGATAACGGAATGGTTAAGACTTCTCCTTGTGATACCGTTTTATTACCGATGGGGTTAAGCACCGGCGGCTGATTGCTGGGGGTACCCCCAATTTCATACCCATATACCTTGAGTGTCCAGTTATTGAGGGTCCCTGTGTCTTGGTTTGCCAAATCTGCCACTTGCAGTGTCCAGGTGCCCCGTGGATCTTCTCCCCAGTGAGCTACCGAAGTGAATGTCCAATTGCTGAAGTCATCGCCGCTATCTGAGTCACGAGACGTGGCTAACACACTTTGCATGCCACTAGGCGCTGTCAGGACGATCTCGAGATCACCCCGGTACGTGTGGTTGATATTTACGGTGACTTCGACGTGCTCCGTAAAAAGTGCTTTGGAATGGGAAATCACGGCTGTTTGGCTAATACCTGTGGGGTTATTGTCTGGAATAGCCAGGGGGGTAGTTACTGTCGCTTGCAAGGGGCTTGTAATTGCTGCTGGGACATTCGTCCACGTGGATGCGGTTTGCACTGCGGCTGCAGCATTGATCCTCCCAAATCCATAGGCATGATGAAACAAGCGGCTTGAACCATTGGTCTTCCATCCAGGGTCTGAAGGATTATTTTTGGTAGCCGTATCGACGAGGATGTGCTGCACGTCACGCCATGTCAGATTTGGGTTTGCTTCCAACATGAGCGCAATAATTCCGGATGCCAACGGCGTGGCGGATGAAGTTCCCCCGAACGAATTGGTGTAGTCATTAGAAGAGTATCCGTTACTGCCCGTAATGTCGGTGGTGGTGATGCCGTTGCTGCCGTCACTCGAGGGACAATTGACGAGCATCGAAGCCCCCGGTTCGCTGTAGTATGAGAACACGCCATTTGCGCCGCTTGCTCCTATGGCAATGGTATATCGGCTGGAGGCGTACCCATCGAAGTTTGTATTGTCACCATTTTGCCGTCCGTTCCCTGCTGCCCAAACGTAGATTGTCCCCAAGCCTCCTCTGCCATTCGTGATTCCATTTTGTATCGCTGCGAGGGTCAAAGGTCCAAAAGTTTCGAGGACATCGCCGCTGTCGGCGGGACCCCAGGAATTGCTATTGATGGAAACACGATTCTCTGGACTTCCTGAAACCAGATGGTTCATAGCACTGGCTATTTGATTGTCTGTCGCGTAACCCGAGGTCAAACGGATTCCCACAAGACAGGCATCGAATGCAGCCCCGGTCACCCCCAAACTATTGTTGCCTTTTGCTGCGGCGACACCCGCCACCGAGGTGCCGTGAAAATCACTAGAACCAGGCGAAGGATCATCGTCGCCATCGAAATAGTCGTGACTCAACTCTTGCCGAACATTCGCAGCCAGGTCTGGATGGTTTTCCTGAAGCCCATCGTCTGTTATTCCGATGTTTACTCCTGCACCTGTAACAGTATCCCAAGCGGTCGAGATGTTAACATCATTTCCTGCCGTTCCTCCTGAAACTTGTGGAGGACCCAGATTGAGCAGGTGCCATTGGTTTTGAAACAAAGGGTCGTTTGGCACAGAGCGAGGAACCATGTAGGAGCGAATTAACGGGGTCGCGAACTCGACGTATCCGCTCTCATACAAGGCGTTCGCCGTTTCAAGAGCACTCAATATGCCGGCACAACTTTCCATAATGTACGTTCGTGGGCTATAGGAAACCTGTTCCACTATGGTCAAACCGTATTGGGATGTTACTTGTTCAATTGAGACCTTTTCTTTGAGTTTTACGGAAAGCTGGTTCGTTATGAATTTGCGATATTCTTTACTACGTTCTTTAACATGAGACGGATAGGCAATAGCCTCCGGTGCATATCCCAGTGCCTGCAAAGAATAGACAGTCTGATTAAACCTCTCCCTGGGTGATGTCTTGTCTTTTTGTTGATCTAATTCCACGACTACGAAGGAATCCGTTTCTTCAATAATCGAAAATGCGGTTGGTAACGACGCTCGAAGCTTGTTGATCACCGCTTCTTTTTGACTTTTTTGGGGTAATCGGATTCCAATCTGGTCGTAAACTACGAATAAATTCACCTCGGAGTCTCCGTTGTAATAATGTACCGATACTCCGGTGTCATCAGAAGGTGTACCCTGAGGCACACTGCCTTGCATATCGTCCGCGTATACTCCAGAAGAGAAAAGCAATAGGCATAGCGAACACGTAACCAAAACACCGTGAAGAAAAGAAGCGTTCATTTTTGTGCTCCTGTGGGTAGGCTTACGTAGGGGTTTTTGGTTGACCTCCTATTACGCTAGCACAACAGCCCTCCCAATCATTTACGAGAGTCTTTACTTTGATTATACACTATGGCAGGAATTCCACAACTCTTGGCATTACCTTTCGTATCAAAACCACTCTGAGGAGCGGAATGTGCCGGGTATAATATTGCTTTAGACAATGCCTTGTGGGAAAATACTTCCGCAGGTTGAAGTAAAAACAGGCAAACTTGAAAGAAATGAGACAATCTGCGTGTCAGAACTAAAGAATTCTCCCATAACGACAACGGAAGAACTCGAAAACAGACTTTCCGAACCCACCCCTATTCTCTGTGAAGCGATGAAAAAGCTCACGGGTGACATTTTACTATTGGGAGTGGGCGGAAAAGTGGGACCTTCTTTGGCTGTCATGGCACGGCGTGCGTGCGAGCGTGCCGGAGTTTCAAAAAGAATTATCGGCGTTTCTTCGTTCAGCACACCTGGACTACGCGAGAAGCTTGCAGCGGCTGGCGTAGAAACGATAAAGCGGGATCTCCTGGAACCCGGGGCATTTGAAAGTCTGCCCGATGTAGAAAACGTCCTCTATATGGTCGGGCGGAAATTTGGGACATTTGGCGCTGAAGGGAAGACGTGGGCGACGAATGTTTTTGTCGCGGGACTAGCGGCGCAACGTTTTCGACGGTCAAAGCTGGTTGTTTTTTCTTCAGGCAATGTTTATCCCTTTGTTCCTGTAACCTCCGGTGGTGCTACAGAGACCACCCTTCCCAATCCTGTCGGTGAATATGGCATGTCATGCATCGGCAGAGAAAGGATGTTCGACTATATTTCCCAACTTGAAGGAACACGGGTATTACATTTCCGCCTGAACTACGCCGTGGAACTTCGTTACGGTGTACTGGTGGACGTTGCTCAGCGGATTTTGAAGGGTGAGCCCATCGACTTGACTATGGGACATTTCAATGCCGTATGGCAAAGGTATGTAAACTTGGTAGCGCTGCAATGTTTTGATCTGACTTCATCTCCTGCACGCATTCTCAATGTCACCGGTCCTGAGACTGTGTCCGTGCGCTGGTTGGCTGAGCGACTGGGAGGGTTGCTTGATAAGAAGCCCGTTTTCGTCGGAGAAGAGGCGTCTCTTGCCTTATTGTCAAACGCCGCCGAATGTCATCGTCTGTTTGGTTATCCGGATGTTGCCCTAGACCGCGTTGTGGAATGGGTAGCCCATTGGTTGCGTCACGGCGGCGAGGTTTGGGAAAAGCCCACCCACTTTGAGACGCGAAATGGCCGATTTTAATCGTCACAAGAAGATAAGAGTTTTTACATCCTAAGGAGAGAGACGTATGAAGCACCGAGATGGAAAATTTGACAGACGAGCGTTTTTGAAAATTACCACGGTGGGTGGTGCGGCGGCGATGACGCTGGCGATCCCCCGTAAAGGGATGGCGGAGGATGCCGCGAAAAGCCTAGAGTTTCGTACTCTGGGCAGAACAGAGATGAAAGTGGCTATTGTCGGGATTGGCGCTCTAAAGATTACGGAACCCGCCATTTTTCAAGCTGCTTTCGAACGGGGCGTGAATTATGTGGATACCGCGCGGGGATACTTAAATGGCAATAGCGAAAAAGTCGTGGGACAGGCGCTGAAGGGATATCGCGATAAGGTGTATGTTGCGACCAAATTTAAGCTGGGTACGAAAGAGCACATGCTTGGACAGTTTGAAGAAAGCCTTCGTTGTTTGGAAACAGACTATGTGGATGTCATACAGGTGCATAATCTCAAGTCCAAGGGAGAAGCGATGGACCCTGTCGCTAAAGAAGTGATTACCCAGTTGAAAAAAGAAGGAAAAGTGCGCTACGCAGGGGTTACAACTCACTCGAATGAAGTTGAGGTTGCCCAAGCCCTAATAGATGACCCCGATAATTTCTATGACGTTTTATTAATCAAATACAACTTTCAATCGCCACCAGAAATTAAGCAGGTTATCCAGAAAGCCGCAGAGAAAAATATCGGCATTGTGGCGATGAAAACTCAGAACGGAGGATACCAGGGCAAAGAATGGGCGGATGTCAGCCCCCACCAGGCGGCACTGAAGTGGGTGTTGCAGGACAAGAATGTTGCCTTGGCAGTACCAGGGATGAACGACCTAGCGGAGGTAATGGAAGACACCGCCGTCATGCGTGCCCCTCTATTGACCTCGGAAGAAAAGCGGTTGTTGGAAAGATATGGGGCCTATTTGGAGGCCCGAAGTTGCCGCCTGTGCGGGGAGTGTAACTCGACGTGTCCCAATGGTGTGGACATACAAGAGGTCAACCGATGCTTGATGTATGCCGAAGGTTATCGTGATATTCATCTGGCAAAGCAGACTTTTCGCGAGATTCCCGCGGCATTTTCTGTTGAGAGGTGCACGTCCTGTCAACGATGTTCTGCGAAATGTGTGCGAGGGCTAGATATTGCCGCGCGGATGAGACGCGCACAGGAGTTATTTGCGTGATGAATAAGGTCAGATTCCTTTCGATGGGTCTAACTCTGGCAGCTGTATTGGCAAGTTGTTCCACAACACAGTCCGGCCGGGTAGAGTCGCTCATTCGCTTTCCTGACCATCTCGGTCCTAATTGGAAGACCTCAGGAAAGTCCGCAACCTATACGCCGGAAACCATATTTGAGTACATAGACGGTGAAGCGGAGATTTATTTCCCCTATGGGTTGAAACGGGCCTCTTCCCAGACCTATTCGGATGGGAAGAACGTGGTTGTTGCTGATGTCTACGAAATGGGTTCTTTCCTGGATGCCTTTGGCATTTTCTCGAACTATCGATCGTCGACAGCGAGACCGTATCAAGCAGGCGCTGAAGGATTTGCCGATGATTACCAGATCATGTTCTACAAGGGACCCTGCTTTGTCCGAATTACAGCGGTAGGAACTCCAAACGACTGTGCAGAGGCGTTGCAGTCTTGCGCGCAACAAATTGACCAGAACCTAAAATTCGAGAGCAAAGCACCTTCGGAACTGGACGCACTTGCTGTGGAAGGCATCAATCCTCAAAGCATCCGTTATGTTGCTCGGAGCGTCATTGGTTATCCTTTTTTCAATCGAGGTTTCGCGGCAGAACGGATGGTAAACAATGGCTCTGTCCGTGTGGTAGTTATTCCGCAGCCTTCCGAAGAAAATGCGGAAGCCGTTTTGCGGGCGTACGCTGATTTTTTGAAAAAAGCCGGCGCTTCTTTTGAGTATGTTTCCGATAAGCTCACTGCCATAGACCCGATGTACAAATCCGTCTATTTTGAGCGTTTCAGTAATGTGGTGGTCGGAGCTATCAATTTGTCGGACAAGGAATTGGGCGTTTTGGCTGTTAAGCCTATTGGGCAGCGCGCCGCGCAAGTTTTCGAAAAAGCGGGGTAGAACTTCAAGCCAAACCAGTTTTCTGACCGCTCCGTGTGTTTCGCGCAGCGAAAGAAGTTTTCCATTTGCGTGGTGCAGTTTTCTGCTAATTGATTAGTTCTCTTTTTCTATGCTAAACTATCTTTCCCAGCCAGAGGGTTGATCTGTCTATACGTGTAGTGGTGACTGGGTTTTCATCGTGTTCGAGTCATTAAGCAAAAAACTTGAGCGGGCTTTCAAGAATATCCGCGGTTTAGGCAAGCTAACCGAGAAAAACATACAGGACAGCTTGCAAGAAATTCGTGTGGCTCTTTTGGAAGCTGATGTCAACTATAAAGTTGTCAAGCAGTTTATTGCGGACATTCGAGCTGCCGCGGTAGGCAAGGAAGTACTGGACAGTATCCAGCCTGGCCAACAGATCGTCAAGATTGTTTATGACGAGCTGGTTAAGATCATGGGTGGTTCCAGCCAACCCCTCAAGATGGCGGATCCCCCTCCCACTATCATTATGATGGTCGGACTGCAGGGGCAGGGCAAGACGACCACCGCAGGTAAGTTAGCGCTTCACCTGAAAAAGCGCGGGCACCGTCCCATTCTGGTGGGGGCGGATGTATATCGTCCTGCTGCCGTCAAGCAGCTCGAGGTAGTTGCTACGCAGGCAGGCGTCGAGTTTTTCAGTTTGGGCGAAAACGCTGACCCTGTAGACACATGTGTTATGGCACGTGGTGAGGCCCAGATTCGGAACTGTGATGTCATTATCTTGGATACGGCCGGACGCTTGCATGTGGACGAAGTGATGATGGCTGAGGTTCGTAGGATTTATACCCAGCTGAAACCCCATGAGATTCTTTTTGTAGCAAGCGCTATGACCGGACAGGACGCCGTCACGTCTGCCAAGCAGTTCCATGACGCACTCCCGTTGACTGGAGTGGTTTTGACGCAGATGGATGGTGATGCGCGCGGTGGCGCTGCGATAAGCCTGATCTCGGTGACCGGTTGTCCTATAAAGTTCATTGGGACAGGCGAAAAGCTCGACGCTCTGGACGTCTTCCACCCCAAGCGTATGGCAGACCAAATCTTGGGCATGGGCGACGTCGTATCGCTCGTCGAAAAGGCACAGGAAGTCGTTGATAAAGAAAAAGCGCTTGAATTTCAGGAAAAAGCCCGAAAGGCATCCTGGGATTTGGAAGACTTTCTCGAACAGATGCAACAGGTCAAGAAGATGGGCTCGCTAGGTGACCTAATGCGCAAGATTCCGGGCATGGCAAAACTGATGGACAGCGGCATGGATTTTGACGAAAAAGAATTCAAACGCATGGAGGCGATCATTTACTCTATGACAATCAAAGAGCGTCGTAATCCCAAGATTATTAACGGGAGCCGCCGTCGTCGCATAGCGGATGGAAGTGGAACTTCTGTCACAGAGGTTAATCAGCTTCTCAAAGAATTTGAGCACACAAAGAAGATGATGAAGGACGCGATGCGAGGCAAGGGACCTTTTGGAATGTGGAGTCCTAAAGGGAAAAAGGGACGTTTTGCGGGCCCCATGGCTGGTAAATAACCCGAGCAGCATAAAAAAAGAACTCGGTGTGCAATATAGATGAGGATAATACTAAGAAAGGAGATTTATGGCGACAGTTATTAGAATGCAACGAGGTGGCCGAACCCACGACGCTTACTACCGCGTTGTCGTAGTTGATTCGCGTACTCGTGGCCAAGGAAGCGTTTTAGACCAGATTGGCGTTTATCATCCATGCGCCAAGCCAAATCCGCGTATTGAGCTGAACAAAGAGAAGGCACTGGATTGGTTGGCAAAAGGGGCACAGCTGAGTGATACCGCCCGTTCCCTGTTTTCCAAACAAGGTATTTTGGCGGAACACGCTGCTCGTGCCAACAATCCTAAGGCCTCCTCTGCCGTTTGAGTATATACTATTTACTTCTCGTCTTGGTTCAAGCAAAACAAGAAGGAGGTTGTGGCGTGAAAGCCCTTGTGGAACTAATTACCAAAAAATTAGTACGTCATCCGGAAGATGTCACGGTTCGAGTTATCGAAAGTGACAAAGGGCAATCTCTGCAACTCTCCGTTCACCCTGAAGACATCGGCAGGGTAATTGGCAAAAATGGCCGAACGGCAAAAGCTATTCGAACCGTTCTTGGGGCAGCGGCCACAAAAGCAAATGCAAATGTTTCGCTACAGATTTCGGGTTAGAGAAACATGTTAGCCTCGTCGTTGCAATGGGTCAGTGTGGGTCGGGTTTTTTCAGTTGACCCCGCGCACCGCACGTTGCGGGTTCAAACCTATTGTGACTGCGAAGCTTTTGTAAAAAAGATAAATCGCTTGCATCTTCGGCTAACAAGCGGGGAAATTTGTACTGCAAAAATTGATCAAGTCCGAAAACACAAAGAGACATGGATAATCAAGCTGACTTCAGGTGTACCCCGTGACGTGGTTGCGGACTGGAAAGGCGCCGAAGTTCTGGTGGAGCCGACAAACGGGTTCTTCAATCAGTTTCGGGCAATACCTTTGGAAAACCTGATTGGCTTTGTTGTTGAGTCGTCTAACGGTGAGTGTCTGGGACGCGTCAGTTGTATCTACCGATCGTCGGGACAGGACACAATTGAATTTGAATCAACTTATGGGAAACGAATACTCGTGCCCCTGCTCCAAGACATTACTTTTTGGGGAGTGGACTGGGAACGGGGCATAATAAAATTGGGTGATTTTTCACCTTATACAGTGGAGCATGAGAATTGACGTCCTAACGCTGTTCCCGGAACTCTTTCGAGAACCTCTTCAAACAGGTTTGCTAGGAAAAGCGTGCAGTGAAGGCCTGATTAACGTCTGCGTGTGGAATATACGCGAGTTTGCAACCGACACCCACAAGACGGTGGACGATGCGCCCTTTGGCGGGGGTCCCGGCATGATTATGAAGTGTGAGCCGATTTTCAACGCGTTCGACAAAGTTCGAGCGATTTCGGAACCGCAACGGGTGATCTTGATGTCACCTCGTGGTCGTCGGTTGACGCAGAACATAGTTAAAGAAGTCGCCACGGCTTCGAGTATCGTGATAATTTGTGGACGATACGGCGGCGTGGATGAACGCGTGAGCCAAGCGTTATGTGCCGATGAGCTTTCCATTGGCGATTATGTATTGAGTGGCGGTGAATTGCCCGCCCTAGTTTTGATTGAGGCATTGAGTCGTATGGTGCCGGGCGTGGTGGGTAAATGGGAATCCGTAGAAAGTGATTCGTTTTATAGAGGTATCCTAGGCCCACCGCAATACACCAGACCAGCGGTCTTTAGGGGTATGGAGGTGCCGTCGGTATTACGCGAAGGCAACCATGAGGCCATTGCGAAGTGGAGGCAAGAACAAGCAATGAAGATAACTCGGGAAAGGCGCCCTGACCTTCTGGAAGCCTTATCTGAGGAACAACAGCGAGAGCTGGAAAAATCTTAAAAGGTCGTAAAATCAGATCGGTTATGTGAACCTGTAAGGAGATAGAACCGTGAAACTCTTAAAAGAAGTTAATGAGACTCAAAAGAAAGCGGCAAAAGATATTCCGACGTTCCATGTCGGGGATACGGTGCGAGTGCATTTTCGCATTGTCGAAGGTGAGAAAGAGCGAATTCAAGTTTTCGAAGGTGTTGTGATCGGCAGAAAAGGCGGCGAGGGTCCAGCAGCTCAATTCACCGTCAGGCGCGTAGCATTTGGAGAGGGCGTGGAACGCGTATTCCCATTGCATTCCCCGCGTGTAGAAAAGGTGCAGGTTGTCCGAGAAGGCCGTGTCCGCCGCGCTAAACTCTATTTCCTTCGAGAAAGGTCAGGCAAGGCTGCCCGTCTTAAGGCAAAAGGGCGCAGCGAAAAGTCAACTGAAAAGTCTGAGGAAGCGTAGCCCATAATTTAATCGCGGGCTTGTGTATAGTTGAACCGTTTGCATTGTGTGACCTATCCGGCTCATAAGGAGGCCTTTCCACGACATCGCGGGTTTTGAGGATATCGAAGAAATTTGACTCATGTTCCGAGGAAGAACTAACTCGGATTAATAGCCTTTTGAGTTACGAGTCCGAAACGTTTGCGCTGGGCTATGAAAGGGTGGCAGGGGTGGACGAAGCGGGACGGGGTCCCATTGCTGGACCGATTGTGGCTGCGGCGGTGATTCTCGTGGCGCCTCTCCCGGGTTTGAACGATTCTAAGAAACTCACACCGACCCAGCGCGAGCGATTATTTTACTTGTTGCATCGCGAGGGCAACGCGATTGGTGTGTCGAGCCTTGATGCCGATTTTATTGATCGGGTCGGGATACAATCCGCGAACTACATGGTCATGATTCAGGCTGCCGCAAAACTCGACCCCGCACCCGATTTCTTGTTGGTCGATGGATTTGCCATCCCTGGGTGTCGGTTTCCCCATAAGGCGATTGTAAAGGGCGACCAACTCTCGCTTTCCATCGCGGCAGCTAGTATTGTGGCTAAAGTGGTGCGAGACCGAATGATGAACGAACTCGACCGCAGATATCCCCAGTACGGTTTCGCCAAACACAAGGGCTATGCCACAAAAGAACACCTCGCGGCGTTACGGCGATTTGGCCCTTCTCCTATTCACAGGAAAAGTTTCGCCCCCCTGAGTCAAAGTCCTCAACTGGAGTTCCCTTCGTGAGCCAAAATTACGCACTAGGCGGTCAGAACGATTCACTACATGAAAAGACTTCCCGCTGCTTGCATGGCTTTTCTGTTTACTTGAAACCCATGACAATTCTTCTTGTGGCATTGGCAGGTTGTGCGACCACTTTGCAGGCGGGGACCTCCGCGGGGTATGCCGGTCAAACAGCTCAGTCGAAACTATACGCGCATTATCTCGCCGCATCCATCTACGAGCGCCGTGGCCAGTTTGAGCAAGCAGCAGAGGAGCTTCGGAAAGCCATCAGCATTGCGCCGAACGATATCAACTTGCAGATTGCTCTCGTGAGAACGTATGCCCAAATGGCTGACTTAGACAGCGCGTTACGCGCCTGCAAAGAAGGTATAAAAAAGGATCCAAGTAACCCGATGCTCTGGATCTGGCTTGGGGGGATATGCCAGCGATTGGAACGTTATGACGATGCGGTCAGCGCGTATCAGCGTCTCATCGAATTACAGCCTGGTGATCCATTCTGGTATGACCGATTAATCCGGGCTGCAGAACAAGCAAATGACCTTGTTACTTTGCTGGACGTTTTCGAGAAACTTGTGCAGATGTTGCCTGATTCAGGACAAATGCGCTTTCAACTTGGGTATTACCTTGTACGGGTGGGAAATACTGAACGGGCTTGTACTCTCATTGAAGAAGCGCTTGCACTAGACCCTAATATTGCCGGTGCGCGGAATGTATTAGGTTTACTCTATCTAGATCTTAACCGGAACGAAGAGGCTGCCCGCCTGTTACAAGTCCACTGTGACCAGGTTCCCGAGGACTTTTCCGCTAAAGAGAACCTCGCTGGTGTTTATGGCCGTCTGGGACAGTTCGACAAAGCCCTCGCCGTAATAAATAGTCTTGTGGAACAACAGCCCAATCTCACACTTGCCCAAATTGCCCGTTGGTACATACTTATGAAGCTCGGTATGTTTCGCGAGATAGTGGAAAGTCCTTCCTTAAGCGAGGCGCCGATTTTCAGTGCATTGTTTCAAATTATCGCCCGACACGAGACAGGGAATAGTTACGAGGACATCCTGGCATCACTGGATAGTCTCGAAGGTGACATAGATACCGAGTGTAAGGAGTACTTGGAAAAGATAACGTTTCTTTTCGGAAAGGAGAGTACTTCTTCGTTTCTGACACAAAAATTAGAACAGTTAAATCACAGCACCTCGTTGAAGTCAAAGAGGGTAGCTACAATCTTGGCACGGCTGCTAATGTTAGCTGAAAACGACAGCGAGGCAGAAAAGGTATTGCTAGGCGGACTCAGCCAATTCGGGTCGGACAAATGGCTGCATCTCTATTTAGCGACGATTTATGAGAAGCAAGACAAACCTGAGGAAACAATAGAACATCTCAAGAAGAGCCTGGAAATCGACCCTGACGACCCCGAAGTGATGAACTTTCTTGGGTATTTTTATGCTGACAAGAATTTGAATCTTGATGAAGCGGAGGCCCTTATCAAGCGCGCTTTAGAAATAGATCCCGATAATGGGTACTACTTGGACAGTTTAGGATGGGTTTATTTTCGTAAAGGGGACGCAGAACGTGCCATCGAATATATTCGACGGGCTATCGTCAAAATGGATAATGACGATGCTGTCCTGCGAGACCATCTGGGCGATGCCTATGCGTTGCGGGGAGCTTACGATAAGGCTGTTGCGGAATGGCGAAGGGCTTTACGTCTTGATCCCAAACTAGAGGGCGTACAGGATAAGATCGATAAAGCCCTTCGCAAGTTCAAGTAGTAGTCTTACCCGCACTAGCTTGCGCGTCTGCCCGCAATGCCTTTTGTGCTTCGAGTTATCTTTTTCGCTTTTTCTTTAGGACGCAAAGCACGACATGCCGCACCGGCACGCCACATTTCGCTGTCTCGAATCTCGGCCAACTCTTTTGCCAGTTGTTCCTGATAGTCTTTTTTCCCGCAAGATTCAAGGACGCGTTTCGTTTCTACGCCGGTTTTCACGCGCTTATAAAGCTCTTTGAAAAGGGGTAGAACGGCTTTCTTGAACCGTGGCTTCCAGTCCAACGCGCCTCGTTGTGCCGTTGCGGAACAATTCGCATACATCCAGTCCATACCGTTTTCGTCGACCAAACGGATAAGACTTTGGGTCAACTCTTCCACCGTTTCATTGAATGCTTCGCTGGGCGTATGACCATTTTTGCGAAGCACCTCGTACTGTGCCTCCATGATTCCCGCCAAGGCACCCATTAAGACGCCACGCTCTCCCGTCAGGTCGCTGTAGACCTCGTGTTCAAACGTCGTGGGGAACAAATACCCAGAACCAATAGCAATCCCGATGGCGATGCAACGTTCACGTGCACGTCCCGTCGCATCTTGGTATACGGCGAAGCTCGAGTTAATCCCCGCTCCTGATAGGAAATTCCTTCGCACCGAGGTGCCTGAGCCTTTTGGAGCGACCATGATCACGTCGATGTCTTTCGGAGGAATTACCCCGGTCTGATTTTTATATACGATCGAAAATCCGTGTGAGAAATACAGGGCATCCCCAGGGTTTAGATTCTTCTTAACGATAGGCCAAAGGGCTTTTTGCGCTGCATCAGAAACAAGGTACTGAATGATCGTGCCCCGCTGAACTGCCTCCTCAATATCAAACAACGTCTTGCCCGGTTTCCACCCATCTTGAACGGCTCTATCCCAATCTTTCTTAAAGGCTGGGGACTGACCGATGATGACCGAAAACCCATTGTCTCTCATGTTCAATGACTGGGCAGGCCCTTGTACGCCATAACCAATGACTGCAATCGTTTCATCTTTGAGTACTTTTTTTGCCTTCGAAAGAGGGAACTCTTTCCGTGTAATGACTTCTTCTTTTACGCCCCCAAAATCAATCGTTGCCATAACTCTTCCTCTCCTTTTCTAACTTGAACATACTTTTTGCTATTCAAACACAACCTATGCGCATCTCTTCTTTTCGATGTGCAATCTCCTAAAGCGTGTATTATAGTGCCTTCTCTCATGCCAGATCATCAAACTTTACTTTTTTGTTTCAAGCGTATACTTCTTTGTGGATGGACAGTGGTTTGATGACTTCAGTTCGTATCACCTAGACTTACAATAACACGACTGACGAACTTATTGACACCTCGAAGAAGTTGTCTAGAGCATTGGTGCCTCTTGTTGAATTGAGAAAGGGATTGTCGATGTCTAAGAAATCTTATAGATTTCTCTTAAAAAAGGGTTATTGTAGCGGTTACTTTTTCCAGCACGTTGTCAAAGCCACGTTTCTTGGTGTTGTATTTGTCCTCACTCATGTCATGTCCGGTCTGTATGCAGATCCACTTTGTGTATCTTGTCAGCAAGATGGAACATTTCAGCGGGGTCTTCACGAAAGCTATACCCGTAGAGGAGTCAAGGAGTTTTTTTCTGGAAAAGAGCTCGAGACAATCGGTATGCCCTGTGGCGGCATTGGTACGGGACAACTGTATCTTTGTGGCGACGGGACTTTAGGAAACTGGGAGATATTCAACAAATATACTTTTCTGGGTTACGGCGAAAAAAATTACGAAAAACGGATACCAACGCGACCTGTAAAACAAGGTTTTGTTCTTGTCTGTCAGCAAAATGGTAAGACGTCAACCCGTCCCATTGATTCATCCGGTTTCCGGGATGTGACTTTCCGAGGCGAATATCCGGTTGGCACCATTACCTACCGAGACGATACATCACCTGTTCAGGTCACACTTCAAGCCTTTTCTCCTTTTATCCCGCTGAATGCAAAAGATTCGGCACTCCCTGTCGTGGTGATGCGTTACACAATATCCAATAAGTCCAAAGAAGGCGTCCGGGTCGGTTTGCTTGGGTATTTAGAAAACGTTGTGTGTCGCGGTACCTTAAATGAATATGGCTCCTCTTATTTCGGTCGGAAGGAAGCACGCTATAGCTTTGATAAGGGTACCAGCCGCATGACGTTTTCCGTCTATGAACTTTTCCCAGAGGTACAAAAACCATTACGTGAAACCATCGTGTTCGCAGATTTTGAAGGAAACGAATATGGGAACTGGACGATAGAAGGAGATGCCTTTGGGAAAGGTCCGTCGCGGGGAACCCAGCCCAATCAGCAATTGGTCACAGGCTTCCTCGGGCAGGGTTTGGTCAATTCTTTCCCCGCCACAGACGCTGCAACGGGTATCCTCACCTCTCCCCCATTTACCGTTTCGAGGAATTATATTACCTTTCTTATCGGTGGAGGAGCTTATCCCGAAAAGACCTGCGTCAATCTTCTGATTGATGGACGAGTTGTTCGAACCGCAACGGGCAGGAATCAGGAAAACCTCATGCCCAAGACCTGGTCAGTAGCGGAGTTCGAGGGCAAACAGGCGCAGATTCAGATTGTTGATCGTGAAACAGGTGGCTGGGGACACATCAACGTTGACCATATCTGTTTTAGCGACCAACCCGTGGAACCTTGCCCCATACGACTTATCGAGGCTGAGGACTACGGGACGCTGACCCTGGCAGGCTTGAACAAAAACGTCTCTCCAGTGCGGATCACTAATTTGACTTCTCCAGTCACCTATACCAAGTGCGACGAAGAGATCCTTACTGTACCGCTGGGGCAAGAGCAGATTTGTGGTTTGCTGACGGAACAGGTCCCTATTGCCCCCGGTAGAGAGCGGGAGTTCATTTTTCTCTTGGCTTGGCATTTCCCAAACACCGAGCATGGGCACGAGTACGAAACACGGTTTGCCGATGCAGACGCCGTGGTGGACTATGTGGCACGCGACTTTCAACGGTTGGCAAGAGACACATTTTTATGGCGTGACACCTACTACGACAGCACGTTGCCGTATTGGTTACTCGACAGATTGCACGCTCCCGTATCAACGTTGGCGACAGGGACTTGTCAGTGGTGGAAAAACGGCCGATTTTATGCCTATGAGGGCGTGGTCTGTTGTCATGGCACGTGCACACATGTGTGGAATTACGCCCACGCTCATGCTCGTCTTTTTCCTGAATTGGCCCGTAGCATTCGCGAACGCCAGGATTTTTGTCCTGTCTCGGCGGGCGGTGGTTTTCATGATGAAACGGGTCTGGTGGGATTTCGCAGTGATAATATGCTAGCGACTGACGGACAGTGTGCCACGATTCTAAATGCCTATCGGGAGCACCTAACTTCCTCGGATGACCGTTTTCTCAGGAAGTATTGGGTGCGCATTCGTAAAGCTATGGAGTTTCTATTAAAAGAGGACGGTAATGACGATGGATTAATTGAAGGAGAGCAGCCAAACACCTATGATTGTTCGTTTTTTGGCCCAAACACCTTCGTCGGTTCTCTTTACTTGTCCGCCTTACGTGCTTGCGAGGAGATGGCGCGTGAAATGGAAGATACGTCTTTTGCAGATCGCCTTCACAATGTATTTGAAAAGGGACGTGCGCAAACCATTGCCCGCTTGTGGAACGGCGAGTATTTTATTCAAGAAGTTGATCTGAATGCTCATCCTCAGCATCAGTATGCCCAAGGATGCCTTTCAGACCAACTTATAGGCCAAAACTGGGCGCATCAATTGGCGCTGGGCTACCTATATCCAAAACAATATGTGCTTGGTGCGCTTGAAGCCATTTGGAAATACAATTGGGCGTCGGATGTTGGACCTCATATGGCGACGCATGCTCCTTGGCGTCGTTTTGCTGATCCTGGCGAAGCTGGGCTTTTTGTATGTACCTGGCCGAAAGGTGATTATTTGCCTCAGGGAATTCCCTATCGAGACGAGGTGTGGACAGGTATTGAGTATCAAGTTGCCGCCGAAATGATCTACGAAGGAATGATAAACGAGGGTCTGGCTATTTGCCGCGCAGTTCATGAGCGTTATCATCCGAGCAAACGCAACCCATACAATGAGGTAGAATGTAGTGATCACTATGCACGTGCTATGGCATCTTGGGGTGTTTATTTAGCCCTATCAGGCTTTGAATATCATGGACCCAAAGGATATATTGCTTTTTCCCCACGACTCTTAACGGACGACGGGTATCATCGTACGGCATTTACTGCTGCGGAAGGTTGGGGAACATTTGATCTGAAGAGAAGTGATCTCAATCAGAGTTGTAAATTGACATTGAAGTGGGGAAAGTTGAGGTTGTCTTCTTTTGGGGTTTCTATTCCTGAGTGTTGGAAACAGGTTAAAGTGAATTTAAGGGTAAATGGTTCTCCTGTGCGCGTCAATTGCATACAAGAGGGCGCCCGTCTGAAGGTGAGTTTTGACGAAGTAATTCTTGATGCGGGCGACGAGCTTCTGTGGCACATTTCCACACGGTGATTTTCGAATTCCCGATCCTGATCGTTCCCGTATAATTGGTTTCTTCCGGTTCTAAATTCCTGACAATATTCAAAGGACGTTTGATGAACACGAGCCTGTTTGAAAATTCGTCCCTTCAGGGATTGTCGCAAGACGAAGCAAGAAATATCTTATTGCGCGATGGTTATAACGATTTGCCCGAGGCAGCTCGACGAACGACTTTTCAAATTGTTCTGGAAGTCTTTTTTGAGCCCATGTTTTTGCTGTTGATCTCCTGTGCCACCGTCTACCTTGTGCTTGGAGACCGCGGCGAAGCACTCATGTTGTTTGGTTTTGTGGTGTTTATAGCCGGGCTTACCGTGTATCAGAATAGAAAGACCGAGCGCGCACTTGATGCACTCCGCAGAATGTCAAGCCCGCGGGCGCTGGTTATCCGCGACGGGCAACAAATGCGGATCATGGGCAGAGAAGTTGTAAGGGGTGATCTTCTTGTTTTGGCTGAAGGCGACCGTGTTCCTGCGGATGCGGTTCTTGTCGACGGCGGCGTCTTGGAGGTGGATGAGTCTCTGCTAACAGGCGAGTCTTTGCCAGTTCGGAAAACGCCCCGACGAGACCTTCACGAAATCGAGTTACCGGGAAGCGGGGGGCATTCCTCGGTATATTCTGGAACGCTGGTTGTTAAGGGGAAAGGCATTGCTCGGGTCTTGGAAACAGGTTCCAGTACCTATCTGGGTCGCATTGGTAAGGCACTGAATACCATCGTTCCCGAAGACACACCTTTGAAACGAGCAACCGCTTTCTTAGTGAAATTCTTCTTCTTTTTGGGGATACTGTTATGCTTGGCTGTTGCCGTTGTGTATGGCTTGACTCGTGACGGCTGGCTCCAAGGGATTCTTGCAGGGATTACCTTGGCTATGGCTATTATGCCGGAGGAATTCCCGGTTGTTTTGTCTGTCTTTTTGACCCTGGGGGCATGGCGTATTGCAAAACGGAATGTTCTGACACGCAATTCATCCGCCGTGGAAGCACTGGGGGCTGCTTCTGTACTTTGTGTGGACAAGACCGGAACCCTGACGCAAAACCAGATGACAGTGAGCAAAATTGCTGTAAATGGCCAGGTTTTGGATATTTCTCACCAACCTATACAAAGTCTTCCGGAAATTTTCCATGAGTTAGTTGAGTTCAGTATTTTGGCAAGCCGAGTTGACCCGTTTGACCCTATGGAAAAGGCATTCCATCGACTTGGACAGCACTATCTGGTTAACACAGAACATCTCCACCAAGACTGGATTCTCGAGCGTGAGTACCCTCTTTCAGATCGACTATTGGCGATGTCTCATGTTTGGAGATCACCAGATAGAAAGGAATATGTTATCGCGGCGAAAGGGGCGCCCGAAGCCGTTGCCGACCTATGTCATTTGGAACCTTCACGACTTAACCAGATAGCAAAGTGTGTTGACGCACTGGCGTCCGAAGGACTTCGTGTGTTAGGTGTGGCAAGAGCCGTTTTCCGTGAGTCCGAAATGCCCACTCAACAACACGATTTTAATTTTCAGTTTCTGGGTTTGATCGGCTTGACCGATCCGATTCGCCCGTTGGTCAAAGACTCGTTGCAGGAATGTACTTCTGCGGGCGTCCAAGTGGTAATGATTACAGGAGACTATCCAGCTACGGCGTCTCATGTAGCCAAAGAGATCGGTCTGGATAACCCCGACGTGGTCATGAGCGGTGCAGACTTGGATGCCTTTTCCCAAGAAACGCTCACGGATCGCATCGCCCGGACAAATATTTTCGCGCGGATGATGCCGGAACAAAAATTTCATCTCGTTAAAGCCTTAAAATCGATGGGAAAAGTGGTCGCCATGACCGGAGATGGCGTCAACGACGCGCCAGCTTTACGCGAAGCTCACATTGGAATTGCCATGGGGAACCGGGGCTCTGACGTGGCGCGTGAAAGCGCCGACCTGGTTCTTTTGGACGATGATTTTTCATCTATTGTACGGGCTATCCGGTTAGGACGTCGCATATTTGACAATATTCAAAAGGCATTTGCATATATCATTGCCATTCATGTGCCGGTTGCCGGACTGTCTCTCGTGCCCGTATTGCTGCGTTGGCCGCTTGCCTTATTCCCTGTGCACATCGTTTTTGTTGAGCTCCTTATTGACCCGGCGTGTTCGATTGTTTTTGAAAACGAACCGGAAGAAGCGGATGTGATGGCACGACCTCCCCGAAATCCCAATGCTCCCTTAATTAGCCGGTCCCGACTTACCTTCAGTCTGCTGCAGGGTTTTGGGGTGCTTTTGATGGCGTTAGGCGTTTTTCATTGGGGACTGAACCACTTGACAGAAGCCGATGCGCGCACGCTAGTCTTTGTGACGCTTGTGTTTTCAAACTTTGCGCTGATTATCGTGAATCGGTCATGGTCAAAACCGCTTGTTGATATCTTCAGAACACCCAATCCCGCAATGTGGTGGGTCGTTGGATGCGGCACTTTTTTCCTTTGCCTCGTTGTGTATACGCCGCTACGGCATTTCTTCCACCTTTCTTCGTTGCATCCGTTTGACATGACGGTCGTACTGGTTGTTGCTTTTTCGATCTTGGCTTGGTCGGAGTTTGTAAGAAGACTCGCCCACCGACTGGTAGACGGTGCCCAGAAAAGTTAAACGAAGTTGGTTATTTATTGTGTGGTTCTTGTTGAGCCACAGATTTCTCCGCTTCAAGGAGAGAGATATGTTGCACGAGATTCTTGACTTGCGTTTCCAGTTTGGAAATCTTTACGCTGAATTGAAGGCATAAGGCAAGGACGAAAAATATACCCAAGAAAAACAGGGCGGACGAGGTGAAACCAGCTCCAATCAAGCGCGTAATTGTCTCTAGCAGGCTGTAATTCAGGCCAATAACCAATGCTCCAACTCCTGCCATAATCCAAAGCCATGAATATTCTTCTTTCAGTTTTCTACGCCGCACCAACTCAATGATGGTCACCAGGAGGGTAAGCGCGAAAATAGCGGCTACAACACGTTGGTGGGTGCTCATTGTTTCTCCTCACGTCGGATTAAATTTAGGGGGATATCCAATGCCATCTTGAAAAGATAATAAACAGGTTTCAAACCCGAATGAATCGATTTGCCTGGTTGTGCGGCATGCATAATTACGGGCGCTTCTGCAATGCGGAATTGATTCCTGTACAGCATTACTAAGACATCTGTATCGGGATAATCGGTTGGATAGATATCTTTAATGAAAAAGTCGAGTACGCGTCGGTTCATTGCTTGATACCCGCTTGTGGGGTCCGTAATGGTCGTTCGAACCAATGCAGAAGCTATGCGTCTAAATAAGAACATTCCCGCACGTCGTGCGAAGGGGATGCTGTAGGTTTCGCCTTCGAGGAACCGTGACCCGATGCAAAGGTCACAATGTCCTGAAGCGACGCGTTCCCAAAGGACAGGAATGAAACGAGGATCATGTTGTCCATCTGCATCCAGCTGGACAAGATAGGAGTACCCCCTACGTACAACAAATTTATAGCCTGTTTGTAACGCAACGCCATACCCCATATTAAAAGGATGCGATATGACGAAGGCACCGGCTTCTCTTGCTAATTCGGCGGTATGGTCGGTAGACCCATCGTCAACAACCACACACGGGGACTCGGGCGCGATTTCACGAATTCTCCTTAACAGATTACCGATGTGGTCTGCTTCATTATAAGCAGGTAGAAGTACCGCCGTGTCTGGACCCATATGTAATCCCACGCTTAGTGCACTGCGTTCATTATAGGTCACACCTGCTGACCGTTGAAGTACTTATTTCACATTGCCTATGCAGGAATAAGTCTCTGAGTTCAGGTAGATCAAAATGATGTAAGACGCCGTGAACCATCAGGGGCGGAAGAAAATCTGTGCGATAGCGTTCCGTTCGAACAATACCTTCGAACGAAGAGATCAACCCCTCGATTCTGACGGGATTAATCTGGTTGTCGAGTGCCGCGGCCAGGTACCCCACTAAAGCCGGTTCCGTGCCCACCGCACGCAGGCCGATGTGCTTATAGCGTTCTTTCGTCCTCAAGTACTCAAAAGCGCGAAGTACATCAAAAACCCGCATGCCTAATAAGCAGTCACCTACGCAGTATGCTAACCAAGATATCCACGCGGTGGTATCTAGGAGGCAATTCGGGAACGGGCCGCTATATACCGACATTTCTTCGCATTTCACTGCGCCCGTGCCTCTGGGGTCAAAGATGAAAGCAGACTCTCCAGAATCCAATTCCGAGTTTATGGCGGCTAGAATCTCTTCAATCTTGGTTGTGCCCCCTTCCACCAGATAAACCGTCACCCTCTCTGACGTTTTCCCCGGTTTTACCAGGCAACCACTTACCCATATTCCAGGTTCGCTGATGAACACTACGGAAAAAATGGTGTGATCAAGATATTTTTGCTCATTCGTTACGCGAGGGAAAAGGTTTGTGCGTTTTTCTAGTCGTCTCTGAATCTTCAGGGTATCAATGACCGTTTCTCGAATGTTCACCGGGGCTTTATGCCGCCGTTTAGGAATCGTCTCGAGAGTCAAGTGATAGGGAGTGCGTACCGATGGGTATTCCTTTTTGATACTGCCTCTCGAGGTACACCAGAGCTCGGCAACCGGTAACGTTGGAATTTCTTTATCGTCCAATGACACAAAACACGGCTCTTCATTTGCTAGGTGCACCCGAAACCAATTCACAGCGGCTTGTCGCAATTCGCGGCAGTATTTGTGTTGACCTGGTGCCAAAACACAATCGACATTTTTAGAAGCACCCAATAATGTGTAGTGGTGCCTGAGTCGCTCGAACGTATAGGCTGTGCCTTCGGGGTTGAAGAAGTCATCTTCCACCGCACCGATCAACAGAGGTCTGGGCGCATAGGGTAGGAACATATCGTCATAGTCAACAAAATGTTTCGTCATACCATATTGGATTTGCTCTGCATCTTGAGGCTGACCGGTCTGCACGTAGTGCTCTCGGGAGGTTACATAGGTGCAAGGCACAGCGGCTTTAATACGTGGATCTCCTGACATGCAAACGAGCGTGGTTTGAGTGCCCCCGCCTGAATTACCAGTGATGCCGATAAGATCAGAGTTCACCTCGGGACGACTCTGAATGTAGTCAATGGCACGCAACGCGTCAAAAAGAAAATAGCGAGCGATGCTCGTTCCAGTCAAAACGCACTGTAACCCCTGATAAGCGTGTTCCCATACACCCCAAAAGGACGGTGTTTGTTCTGCGTCGGGATCATACCAAGAGACCCGTTCGCCTTGTCCGGTTGGATCGAAAGCGAGAACCACAAAATTGTTCATTACTAGGTCGTGGCACACGCGCTGATACTCGGGTGCGGCTTTTGCATCCAAGTGATGTCCCGAGACAAATAAAACAGCAGGATGCGCGCTTGTATCATCGTTTGGGACATATAGAAGTGCGGGTACATAGACGGCGGGCATCGTTTCCAAGATCAGTTTTTCGATTTTATACTTCTCGCGCTCGCAAACTCCTCTCAAGGTCGCGCGCACTGGTTCGTCGCATCTAGGTATTCCGCCGATGGCATCCAAAAACCAGTTGCGGACTTCCTCGCCACGACGAATCACTTCGTCCGCAGTAGTCCACATCTGTTTATGATGATCGTGTTCCTTTAATGCGGCAAGGGTTTGGCTTAGAACATGTTCCCAAAGCTGGAAATGTGGGTATCCCAAGCTATCGAGGCATTTTCCGAACGCTCGTGGTGTCACAGTATGTTTCCTTCTCCCCAGATATTCGCGAAAAAATGAGTCACGGTAAAAAGAAACCGTCGTCTGTACCCATTACGTCTCCACCTTTGGAAAGTGTGTATCGCTGGAGAAGTTTTGGCGACACACTAGCCATCAACTGATTTGGTCAAGGGGAATTGCTTCGTCAATTAGCATAATAGGTATATCGTCGCGTACGGGATAGAGATATTTCTTGTCCTCTCGCACGAGACCATCCCCGATCGGTTCGGTGACAAGTTCCCCAGCGCGGTTTTTAACTGTCCCAGCCGCGATAGCTGCATTAATTTTTTCCACCAAGGATGGTTCAGCCAACGATACGGGAGTTTTGTTCTCAGGGCAAACAAGTATCTTCAATAATTCAGGGTCAACCATGCTTCTTAAACTCCTTGTTTGTGTTTTTGCCAGCTTATTCGCTGGTTATTTTATCCCATTTGCCTTTCACTTCCAACACTTTAGAGATAAAGGAATTTGTCTTCTGCATAGAGCCAATTACTTGAATGATGTTCTCCTGTCGTTGTATGGTATTGAAATACTGGATGCCCGCTGTGGTTGATGTGGTCAATTCCCTTTTAAGTAGGGTGATACTTTAGGTTTTTCAAGAAGGATTCTCTTTCAAAACTTGGAAAGGGTCACACGATGAGAAACGGTGCAATTTTTATGGCCATCGTTGTTCTAGCCTTTGTTGGTTGTGAGTCAATGCCCTCTTTTGGCCGTTCGGCGCCTGCTGTGCCGCCGGATTCTGATCTTCTGGGAGCGTCTGGTTCAACATCTACACCTGTCGCATCGGGTCTAGCTGTCTCCCCAGAGCAACGATTCAAAGATGTACCTCTTCCCGCAGGACTTAAGGAAGACCCCAACAGGAGTTTTGTATATCAAGATGCCTCACTCGCTATTGGACGCATGGTATATACCACGAAAGCGGGGATGAACGAATTAGCAAATTTCTATATTCAAGAGTGTCCCGCAGCTGACTGGGAGTTGAAACATACCATCGAGGTCGAAGGGAAAGAACTGGTATTCGAAAAACCCGGAAAACGACTCGTGGTGACAGTCAAAGACCTTGGTATGGTGCGCGGTAGAGTTTTAATTTTGACTATGACTCCGGCGCAATAACTATTATGCACAACAGACTCTTGCAAGTTCTTGTACTTGGCGTGGCAATAACCCAAACGGGGTGTCCGCAGTTTTCGGATATTGAGATCCCTGTCTTGATGACCTCGAAAGTCTCAGAAGAGGAGGTTATTGCCGCTGTTTTGGATGATGTTCAACGGGGAATCGAATCCAAGAAAATCTATAAGGTACTTGCCCATGTGTCAAAAGATTATCATGACCAAGAAGGCAGAGACTACATAGGTATACAAAGTTATTTGAATTATCTTTTCAAGGAATACAAAGAAATACGAATTACTCGTACCCGCCCACGAATTATCGTGGAAGGTTTGCGGGCTAAGGCCTTTGAAACGTTTGGCACACAAGCCAAACCCATCAATCCTGCAAGCGGACGTCCCATCGACGTGCAAGGACATGTCACCGTCTATCTGGAAAAGACGGGCGGCATGTGGCAAATCGTCGAATGGGGACCCATTCAATAAAACGGAGATCGAAAAGTAGATATGTTACCCAAACCAACATCCAGCAAATCAAAACGTTCAATCGAAGAGGCACCCAAAAAGGATGAGATAATCGCTCTCCTGGAACTGATTGAAGAGAAACCTTGGCATGCGGTAGGGGCAGTACTTTTTGTTGCTTTGTGCTTTTTTGCCGGCCTCGTATATCGCTCCCAGGCGGAAACTCGCGCCCAACGGGTTTCTGCTGAATTGATGAGTGCTATCGAAAAAGACGATCCCGCAGAACAAATCGCTTCGCTGGAAGGAATAGCCAAGAAAAAGTCTCCCGTTCAAGCTGAGGCACTTTATCGGCTCGGTGAAGCCGCTTTCAAGAATAAAGACTATACGAAGGCACAAGAAGCCTTTGAACAGGTACGCAAACAATTCTCAAAATCGCCTTTTGCGCCTGAGGCTGTTGAGGGGTTAGGTTTCGTCTATGAATCCTTGGACCCGCCTGATTACGAAAAGGCACGGGCGTCTTACGAACAAGTGATGAACGACTGGCCTGATAGTTTTGCCGCCACGAGGCAATTTCTTAACGTGGGGCGCTGTTATGAAAAACAGGGCAATTTCAATGATGCCGTAGCAGCTTATCGGTCCCAGTTGGCAATGGCTCCCGCCACTTCTGCGGCAAAAGCAGCACAAGAGGCGCTTGACCGCCTCCGTCTCCAAAAACCCGAACTTTTCAAGGACGAAAAGACCGATAGTACATCCGAAACGCCCCAATCGTCCGGTGAGTCGGGTGAGCCCTCTCAGGCGCAGCCAAGTGAAACAAATAGTTCGGAGCTGTCTCAGCCTGCAGCGCAAGAGCAAAATCGTGAGGAACAGGCGGGGAATGAAGTCCAAAAGGAGGAGACGCTTCCAAAATTGGAGTTGACGCTACCATCGGAGGAAAAGGCGTCTCCTGTAGACTCCGACGTTTCTGAATCCTCACTTGCTTTACCACAGCAAGCTCCGGCTGCTGAGGGGGAGACGCCCTCTGAGGGAAACATGAAATGACAAGAACAAAATGTAAGGCATCTGAATTGTTTTTTATGGGGGTAGTTTTATCAGCGGGTATCTGTTTTGCCTCAGAATTGCAAAACACTTTAAGGCCCCCAAGGAACGGTTCCGTGTATGTCGTGGCTCACCGTGGGGCGCACCAAGGAATCCCTGAAAATACTCTCGCGGCATACAAACGGGCGATTGAGTTAGGAGTGGATTTTGTCGAGATTGATGTTCGTCAGACAAAAGATGGTCATTTGGTGAGCGTCCATAACGCCTCAGTAGACGCCTATGTTCTAGACGGGAAAAAGGGCAAAGTAAATGAGCTTACTTTGGAAGAACTGAAAGCCCTTGACATTGGCAGCAGAATCGATCCCAAGTGGAAGGATGAGAAAATTCCTACGCTAGATGAGATTTTTTCTCTCTGCAAAGGCAAGGTGGGTATTTATCTTGACTTAAAAGAGGCCCCTGTCGATAGGGTTGTCCAATTGGTCAAGAAATACGGCATGGAACATGATGTTTTGTGGTATGCGGATGTGAATGAGCTCAAAGAAGTACAGGCTGCATGTGCGTCATGTATTGTCATGCCCGACCCAGGCCCCGTGGAAAATCTCAGTAAACTAATTGAGCTGTTCCACCCCACCGTTGTAGCGGCAGTTTGGGAGTACTTCACTCCGGAGATGGCGATGGAATGTCAGAAACAGGGTGCTGTGCTTATTGTCGACGAAGGTCACGTTTCTCCACCTCAGGACGTTGAATGTTGGGAAAAGCTCGTTGAGGGGGGAGCGGGTGGCATCCAGACGAATTACCCTGAAGAACTCATTAGGTTCCTCAGAACGCGAAATCAGCAAAGGTGAATGTCCTTTGCGCTCAACTCCATTCGGGTTTGGCTTCTCGTGACATAAGTTCGGTCACTGCTTGGACGGGGTCAGCGTCTTCAAACAACGTTCGGTACACTTGTCTCGTGATAGGCATTTCGACTTCGTATTTTTTGCTAAGAGCGTAAGCGGACCGTGCTGTTCTTACTCCTTCTGCCACCATGGTCATTTTAGACAGGATTTCGTCTAAGGGAATTCCGCGGGCTACCCTCTCTCCCACCCAGCGATTACGGGACAACCGACTCGCACACGTAACAACCAGGTCGCCTAGACCGCTCAGACCGGCAAATGTCAAGGGGTTCGCTCCCATACGTGTCCCAAGACGAGCAATTTCGGCTAGACCTCGTGTAATCAATGCAGCTTTCGCATTGTCTCCCAGTTCCAAACCGTCGCACACACCGGCAGCAAGAGCCACCACATTTTTCAGCGCTCCGCCAAGTTCAACCCCTACGATGTCGCGACTTGTATAAACGCGGAAACGTTGACTCATAAATGCCTTTTGAACTATTTCGCAGATGCGCGGATCGTCCCCCGCTACGACAACGGAGGTCGGCTTATCTTCGGCAACTTCCTCTGCATGGCTAGGGCCTGACAAAGCAACTATGGGACAATTCCCGTGAACTTCACGCAGAACTTCGCTCATCCGTAAAAGGGAGTCATTCTCAATTCCTTTTGCCACGCTTACCCTAACAGTGCGAGATGGGAATCGGTGTTTTTCGGCAATTGTCCGCATGGCGTGGGAAGGTACGGCAAAAACGGCGATCTCTGCGTCCGAGTCAGGTGACGTCGAAATAGATACTGACTCGGGAATGGTGACATGTTGTAAGTAGAATTTGCTCTTTCTGTTTTTGCGCAGTTCCTCAGGGGCATCTTCTTCCCGACACCAAAGTCGAACGGCATGACCACTGAGTGCGAGTAGTCTTGCAAGCGCCAAGCCCCAACTGCCGGCTCCAATAACCTGAATCTTCATCTTTTAAACCTCTTGGCGAACGTCGTATTAACTGGTTAAATAAGCGTGCCACCTGGACAAATAATAATCCCGCGTTCTTTCAAGTCCCTCGCGGATGGGAATCCTTGGTCGCCAACCCAAAATACTTTTAATTTTGGAATTCGATATAGCCACGTCTCCCACGTCGAGGTTCATCCATTCTTCAGGCCACTCCACATGACGAACAGTGCCTTTGCCTACGGTTTCAACGACCATGTTGGCAAATTCGACTATAGAATGTTCATCATCACAAGCTGCAAAAAGAACTTGTCCAACCGCATGGGGGCTCGAAGCCGCCATCATCAGCGCTTCGACGCAATCGTCCACATACAAGATATTCCGTCTTTGGGCACCTTCTCCAAAGACGGTCAATTCCTTGTCTTGAAGTGCCTGTCCCACAAAGAAATTGAGTACGCCCGAAGCACTGCTCTTTATGTTTGCTCGGGGACCAAAAACATTTGCCAGTCTGATCACTACGGTCTTTAGTCCAAAAACGTGATGGTAAATGAGGTGGTACTTTTCTGCAGCACTTTTGTTAGCCGAGTATATTTCCAAGGGGAATTCCGGGTGCAGTTCATCGATCGGCGTTCGGATCATTCTACCGCATTGAGTGCTCGTACCAAGATAAACAACGATCGCCGATGGATTTTCTGTGCGCACGCATTCCAATACGTTTATAACTCCTTTACAATTGGTGTCAATGTCAAAATGAGGATTCTGCACCGAATACGTATGCGAAGTGTGACCAGCACAGTTGAAGATTATTGTTTTGTCAGCAATAACGGGGCGAAGCATTTCAAGGTCTCTTATATCATTAATGAAAACCCGAATTTGATCTTTCTTGTCTTGCACATTTGCCACATTGCCGCCGCCCCGAGAGAATAACGAATCATAAACGGTGACCTCCGCGCCTTGCTCTGCACAACGAAGCGCCAAATTGCTTCCTATGAACCCCAGCCCCCCAATCACAAGCACCTTCTGTTGAGGCCACCAATCGCTCATTAGTACCCATCTCCTTTTGTCCTCATCGGATCCACGACCTTCCACATCCAGTATGAAGAGCCCTGTCAGTCTTATTTGACATACTCAGTGTTTCTTTAAACCTTCACTTGAATCCCCTTACGTTTCCGCACTATTGTTTTCGTGAAAGAAAGAGTCGCCGACACACTGCGTAGCATTTTACCTTAGTAGACTGCGAAGAATCACAGTGTGTCTGTTGACGATTGTGAATGGGGACGGAATTTCTATGTCAAGGGTTTGTGTTTTATCTCAAAGAAGTTTTCGCAGGGAACTGTCGCGCTGTTGTGTCTACGAATTTGAAGATCTTATCAAAGAGTTGGATTCCGCCGACATTGTGGTTCCTGAAACGACTCCTCACCGTCACGGTGTGACGTTGTTTTCGCGCGTGTTCCATCATGTCAGTAGGAAAATGCATATTACGATGACCCCTACTCCTATTGTGACCGCTCAGAAACTCACTTCTTCTTATGATCTGCTCTTTGTCATGGTGCAAGACCCTACCGATTTAGAGTTTCTTCGTTATATACCCAATTGGCGCGATAAGTGCCGCACCGCCATATGTTGGGTGGAGGAACTTTGGAAAAGTTCTCTCAAGTGGCACAAGTTTTGTGGACCTCTCAAATGGTTTGATCATGTGGTGCTTAATTGTAGCCAAACGGTTGAACCCTTGAAACATCTACTGGGAGTTACGTGCTGGTATCTCCCGCCGGCAGTTGATGCTTTAAGTTTCTGCCCTTATCCTAATTCTCCTCAGCGGTGCATTGACGTCTACTACATGGGAAGAAGGTCTTCGATTGCCCACGATGTGCTCTACGAAGCAGCCTTAAAAGGCGAGATTTTTTATTTATTTGACACCGTCAAGCCTGAGGCGGCATACGACTATCGTCAGCACCGATTTCTTCTGGCAGAGTGGATCAAAAGGACGCGATACTTTATAGCTAATCGGGCGAAAATTGACAGTCCGGAACAAACCGAAAACCAACACGAGGTGGGTTTTCGGTTTTTTGAAGGAGCGGCAGGCGGCGCGATTCTTGTTGGCGACCCACCTGAAATCCCCGAATTTTCCAAGCTTTTTAACTGGCCGGATGCTTTTTTCCCTGTCCCTTATGATTCCAAAGAGATTCTGAATACGCTGAAGTCTTTGGATTGCCAGCCCGAACGGATTGCAGAAGCGCGGCGAAATAACGTCGTAAATTCCCTACTGCGACATGACTGGGTGTATCGATGGAATGAAATCCTTCGTCTCGCAAATTTGGAACCATTACCATCCAATTTGGAAAGACAAAACCAGCTTCGGCGCATTGCGGAGACTGTTGTGGCACAAGAAGAGTAATACCGTCAGACACACTATGGTGAATCTTGACGTCGTAATAATCCGTGTTCCTCGAGGACCCGCGCTGCTTTGTATATCATTTCAAATGGGAAACCTGATTTTTGGGCAATATCCAATAGGGAGTGGTGTCCGTCGCCGTAGTTGAGTACCCACAACAACGCTAACTCCAAAGATTGCCCTCCCATTCTCCCCCCCAGACCGCGGTAGAGTCCTCTTCGTCCCAATTGCGGTTCACACTTTGGCGTTGTGTTGACATAGAAGCCGTCCTTTTCAAGAACGTACAATATATCAAGGCATACACGGTAAGAATCTGCCAAGTATTCAGCCTTCACGAAGCTCAAATCGTCTGCAGAAGTATGATATTCAGGATACTCACCAAACGGTGTCCGGGAAAGGCAACCCATCGGTATGTTGAATCCAGGAGAACAAAACTGCCTCTCGTCATAGCCATAGGGTACAAAATCTCTGATTTCGAATTTGTTTACTGTTTTATTCAGCACGTATTCGGCAGCCTTGTCCACGGGCGCATTACCTCGACGACTTCTCTTGTAATGAATATGCCCAGGGCCTCCGACGTTGGACAAAGCCAGACCATGTCTAATCTGTATTGCTTCCTGCTCATGAAGAGCTAACCAGGCGATTGTTCCGATCGTCGCCGGTAAAAAAAGGAAACGGAACGAATGTCTTCGCGACACTTTCAAAAAATGTTTTGCGAGGAAAACCGTCAAAGCAACAGCGGAAAGGGTATCGTTCGCCAGCGAAGGATGACATATGTTGCAGGTCACTACTATTTGGTCTTCCGTTTCCCCGGGGAGGTTACATTCAGCGAGCAACAGGTTACCGTCGGTGAACGAGCTATCAATGCAGACTTCATATTGGTCCTCTTGCAAACCTTCCAAAAAACGTTGTGATACGCAAAATCCCCAAGATTCCTCGTAATACGACGTACGATAAGGTATCCAATCAGGTTTATCGGGAAGCGAATGCAAATGAGGACGTAACGCCTCCAGAGACATATGCGCGTGAACAGGCTGGCTATAACTTACGACATGCAGATTGCACTTCTTGAAATCAACGATTCTTTCGCCTTTCGAATTCTTGATGAAAGCGTCTCGGATATTCCATTCCTTCGGGACTGTCCAGTCGAAAACTCGCGTTCCCGATGGCACCTTTTCTACATGGAGTGGGATTTCGACGCTGATCCGTTCCAGCGTTTGTTGCACACCTTTCCCTGTAATACTACGACAAATGGGATAAAGGTCTGCGATCAAGCCGTACATCGATTCGCCGATTGCCGCGAGACTCTCCTCGTGATGTTTCTCAAAGCTCATTAATTTAGTTTGGCCCATTTTAAAAGAGTTTACTTCCCTGGCAATACTTGCTAAAACACTGTCAGTTTCGGGATCGCAGTGAGGAATCTACCTCCCCATTTTCTAATATGTCCCATTTGTTCTTCGATTTCTTCGCGAAGGTTCCACGGCAGAATTAACACATAGTCCGGTTTGCCTTCCGCTATCCTTTCCGGCGAGAAGATCGGAATTCGAGTCCCCGGGGTAAATTTGCCCTGTTTTGCTATACTCCGATCAACGACATACTCGATAAAATCCGTACGAATCCCGCAGTAGTTTAGGAGGGTGTTCCCCTTGGCCGCTGCTCCATACCCTACACACCTCTTCCCCTTTTCTTTCGCATCAATAAGAAATGTCAATAAATCGCGTTTTACCTTACTCGCCTTTTTGGCAAAATCTCGGTAATAGGCCGACGTCATCATACCCGCATCCCGTTCTTTTTGAAGGACACGGTTTACTCTTGGTGAGATCTCATAACGAGAATTCCTATCGAGGGCAACATAAATCCGCAGGGAACCCCCGTGCGTGCTTAGTTCCTCTACGTCAAATACTTTAAGGCCATGGGCAGCAAAAACCCTGCAAACAACGAAAAGAGAAAAATAGGAATAGTGTTCATGGTAAATGGTGTCAAACTGGCATTGGTTAATCATTTGATAGAGGTGAGGAAACTCCAATGTGGCAATGCCTTCCGGCTTCATCACTCGACTCAATGCCTCGACGAAGCCGTGAAGGTCAGGCACATGAGCGAGAACGTTGTTTGCCACAATGAAATCGGCTTTCTTGTCCTGTTGCACAAGCGTGTCAGCAAGTTCCAGATTCCAAAAAGCAGTGACAGTGGGGATTCCTTTTTCTATGGCGGCGGCAGCGACGTTTGTAGCTGGTTCAATCCCCAGGACAGGGATCCCCCTTTCTTTGAAGTATTGCAGCAGATATCCGTCATTGCTAGCAATCTCAATTACCCGTGTGTTTTGGTTCAATGCAAACTGTGCGATGGTCTTTTCTGCAAATTGTCGAGCATGCTCCAGCCAAGAAGTTGACCAGGAAGAGAAGTAGGCGTATTCCGTGAAGATTTCATTGGGCGAAACACAGACTTCCAGCTGCGCCATATAGCAATCCGCACATAGTTTCAGGTCGAGGGGATAGAAGGGCTCTGGATTCTGGAGTTCCTCGGGCGTAAGGTAGCTGTTTGCTAGCGGGCTTACCCCGAGGGAAAGCACTTCGAGTAAATTGAAGGAACCGCAACATCTACACGGTGACATAGGCGTCATTTCCAATATAGCTTTTCGTCAAGTTTTCCCACTAGTTGAAGATATCTGATTTGTTCGAGTCGTGTGTAGAGCCGGCTTCTGAAAGTTGGTTCACTTAGTGCAGTTTTCGCAAAGTGCTCCAACAAATCTTTTACGCCTTCTCTAAGCGTTTTCCTTCCCTTTTGAAATGACGGAAACGAAGTATTGAACTTTGTAAAGTCGACATGATAGGTCCTCGTATCCCCCGAAGGCTGGCCAAATTCTACACTGCAGTGAGGAAAGAACTCTTGAAGCGAAAACGCAATGTCTTTAATCTGGAAGTTTTGGTCATTGTATCCAATGTTATAGGCTTGTAGATTCACAGTCTGTTGAGGCGCATCCAAGACAAAGAGAAATGCCCTCGCAATATCATTAACGTGCACCAAGGGACGCCATGGGGTACCATCACTGGCCATCTTGATTTTACCCGTCGTGAACACCCAGCCCGTCAAATTGTTCACAACCAAATCGAATCGCATCCTGGGTGAAAACCCGAAAGCCGTAGCATTTCTTAGGAAGACAGGAGAGAACGTATCGCTTGCCAATTCACGAAGGCCTGCTTCGACGTCCACCTTTGACCGCGCATAGGGCGTTTGTGGATTAAATTGTGCTTCCTCGTTAAGGGAAAAGTCTTTTCCAGCACCGTAAATGCTGCAAGAAGAGGAAAACAGGAATTTTTTGACCTGTTGCTCTTTCGCTATCGCGGCTAACCGTAAACTCGCGCAGGTATTAATATCGTCTGTAAGTGTAGCATCAAGACTGCCTAGGGGATCGTTGGACAGGGCCGCAAGGTGTATCACGGCGTCGAAACCCTGAATGTCTGCTTTTTCTATAGAACGGATGTCTTTTTTAATCGTAGGAATTTTTGATGGTCTATCGCAAAAGTCACACGATTTGAAGTAGCCTGTGTCAAGTCCCACAATTTCATAGTTCATGGTTTGCAATAAGCGGCAAAGAACGGCACCAATATATCCGCCACTACCGGTAACCAGTACTCTCATATCATGTTGATCCCTGGAATAGGTTAAGGGGAACCTTTCTCCCAAATCGCCCACGGACGTTTGCCGCTACGCCACATTTCATTAAGGGCATCCATGTCTCGAATGTTATCCATGCAATGCCAAAAGCCCTCATGTCGGAACATCATCACCTGACGCTGTTCTGCCAGTTCTTCGAGCAGGCCTATCTCAAAATCGCAGGAGTCTTCTGTACTCAATAAATCAAGAACTTTTTTATTAATGACGTAATATCCACCGTTAACCATCGCTGGCCCCGCAGTTTTTTTCTCAGAAAAACTCACTGTTCCATCAGCGCGGGTCTTAAGTTCTCCGAATCGCATGGTGGGGATAACACCTGTTACCGTAATAAGCTTCCCGTGAGCACGGTGAAATCGCAAAAGGGCATCAAGATTGACGTCAGCAACACCGTCACCATAGGTCATCAGAAAGACATCGTCATTGTCCTCATCCAGGAAGTGTTTTACCCGTCTCATACGTGCCCCTTTCAGGGCGCGTTCTCCCGTATCAACACACGTCACTTTCCAGTCTTCTGCAGCAGCGATACAAGGGTGCAAGGTGACTGCGTCGTTTGCACTCATATCGATAGTAAAATCGTGTACCATGAGCCTGTAGTGTAAAAAGTATTGGCGAATCATTTCGCCCTTATACCCGAGAGCCAACACAAAATCCCGGTATCCGTAGTAACTGTAGTGCATCATAATATGCCATAAAATTGGCTGTGTACCGATCGGGACCATGGGTTTCGGACGAAATTCAGTTTCTTCGCGCAGGCGTGTCCCAATACCCCCACAAAGAATCAAGACTTTCATAAAATGCCCCTTAAGATTTGGATCATGCTCTATTTATTTATTCAAAGCGAAGCAAATAGTATTGTTTTTTCCCAACTCGTATTACCATTAACTTTTCATGACATAGCCATTCCGGAGTTACTCGAATGTCGGTATTCTGAAGCCGGACATTGTTTATGTACAATCCCCCACTTTGAACCATTCGGCGGAATTCCCCTTTGCTAGAAAATACACGGGCTTCCACTAATAGATCAGCCAAAAGCCGTTGTCCGTCCAAGTAAGCCTTGGGGAAGGAAGCCGATGGGACCTCACTGAAGACCTCTTCTAATACTTTTTCGGACAGGCCAGCCAGGTCACCTCCGAACATTGCCTGCGATGCGCGTTCGGCCTCGAGCGCTTCTGTTTTGCCGTGTACCAGGGAAGTGAGTTCAAACGCGAGCCGCCTTTGTGCGGCACGTTGCTCCGGCGTCTCCCGAACACTTTCCTCAAGAACGGAGATTTCCTCTTTGGGTAATTCAGTGAGCAAACGGAGAAGTCGAGGCATATCCGCATCTGCCTGGTTTATAAAAAACTGATAAAATTTATACGGTGACGTGTAGCGCGCATCCAACCAGATATTGCCCGATTCACTTTTACCAAACTTACTGCCGTCGGATTTTGTCAGTAACGGGAAAGTCAACCCATAGGCGTCAGCATCATGTATGCGCCGTATCAGGTCAATACCGGCGACAATATTCCCCCATTGGTCGCTGCCGCCAACTTGCAGGGTACAACCATAGTTTTCGTATAAATATAAAAAATCGTAGGCTTGTAAAAGGTTGTACGAGAACTCCGTGTAGGAAATACCATGTTCCCGGTCTTCCAAACGTCTCCGGACAGATTCCCGAGCAATTAGTGCATTTACCGAGAAATGTTTGCCTATGTCCCTCAAAAAATCAATTAGTTTGTAATGACAAAGCCAATCGGCATTATTGACCAACTTGGGACCAATACCCTCAGGGAAGTTCAAAAAACGTTCAATTTGTCTTCTTTGACCTTCCAGGTTACGTTCTATTTGGTCCTTGGAAAGAAGTTGTCGCTCCTCCTTCTTACCGCTCGGGTCACCAATCATGCCTGTCGCTCCGCCTATTAGGGCGATACAGGCATGTCCGGCACGTTGAAAATGTCGCAGCGCCATGAGCGGAACCAACTGCCCCACATGAAAACTATCTGCAGTGGGATCGAAACCGCAATAAAGTGTCAATGGGCTTTTGTCAATGATTTCGCCAATTTCAGGATGGGTTGTCTGATTCACAAATCCACGCCAGACAAGTTCTTCAAAAAGTTTCATACGGGCTCTCCCCAGGGGATAATCCTAATGCAAACAAACCTTCGCTCTTCTATACGAGCGTATAGTCAAATCTACCAGAATTACAGAGTTCTTAGCAACACAGGGTGTAGAATCTGCATCAACAATATTCTCAAAAAAATCTCGGCAGAAGATAGTTTCAAACAAACATTTGTTTGAAACGGACGTTTGGTTTGTGCTATACTTATTTCTAGAATGAATACACACGAATTAGATACAAAAACGGCTCTTATTCAAGCGGCTGGTGAATTGTTTGCCCAGCATGGACTAGAGGGCACCAGCGTTCGCGCCATTGCTGAAAAAGCAAGCTCCAATATTGCCGCAGTCAATTATCATTTTGGTAGCAAAGAGAATCTTTATAAAGAGACATTGCTGTATGTCGCGAGGTACGGAGAGACCTATCCGGCGGTACGTTTTTGGAAGGATGAAACACGCCTGCAGACGCGTGAAGGGCAGATAGAGGCGATACGTGGGATTGTTGCGGAAAAGTTCCGTGTGATTTTTGCGGAAAATACCCCCAGCTGGTTTTGGCCGCTTATGTTGCGCAGTTTGCTTGATCCTAGTCCTAGCCTTGCCGAGGTAGTCCAAAACGTTTTCAAACCGGAACACGATGCCATCACTCAAATTGTGAGGCATATTAAGCCAGAGATGGACGAGGCAACTGCGCATCTATGGGGATTCTTGTTGTTTGGCGCGGTTGCCATTTATGTTTTTGCTCGCGCACCAATTCTCATGTTGCTTGGGCGACAAGACTACTCCAGAGAATTCCTTGATTCTGTTTCAGATTTTGTTTCGAATGCGTTGCTGGCGTCTCTTGATTTGCGATGACGGACACCCTTCATGTTTTTACGAGAGGAGTAATGAAATATGCCGAGGTTTCGCTTTGCTTTTGCTAAGTCTAAGTTATTTTGGTTCTTTGGGTTTCTCTTGGTGTTTTCTATATTCGGTTTTGTGGGCAAAGGACTTACCGGAAAGACGAACGCGTCTCAACCGCCTGAGTCCGCAGTGTCATCTATTCCAGTAGTTTTAGAGCCTGTTCAAAAACGTCAGTTCGAAAACCGGGTTGTGGTTCAAGCAAATGTCAAAGCCAAGGACTATGTAGCCGTCCCTGCTCTAGTAGGCGGTACGATTAAGAAGCTCTATGTTGACGAAGGAGATACTGTTGTCGCCGGAGAAACCAAACTTTTTGAATCTGACCCTTTGAAGTTCGAGAAGCTTGTCCAGATTCGGAAACAGGAATTCGTGTTGGCCGGTTGTACTCGCAGAGAGCAGGAGGCGAATTTGGAGCGAGTGCGAGCAGACTATGAAAAAGCCAAGGCAGATGTGGAACGTTTTCGAAAACTTCGTGCTAAGGGCGCGGTGTCTGAGGATGCGTTAGAACAACAAGAGTCTCGGTTTAAGCAGTTGACTGCGGTTGTGAAGCAAGCGGAAACTGCGTTACAAAGCGGCGCGGAACTGGAGACCCAGGCAAAAGCGGCGTTGGCGATCGCTGAGAAAGATCTGCGGGATTGTACAGTATACGCCCCAATCAGCGGTAAGGTTAGTCGTATTATTGTGGAAGAAGGCGAGATGGGAGAATTGGGGAAACCCGTGTTGCGGATAGATGATCCCTCGGTCGTAGAGATATCCGCCCTTTTGCCAGCGGAATATTACGATCTCGTCACGCCAGGTGAAACAAAAATCAAGTTGCAAGTCTATCACACCGATTTGGGAGAACAAGTCATATCGTATAAGAGTCCCGTGATTGATCCGCGCCTGAGGACTTTCGAGGTTAAAACGGTTCTTACAAACCCACCACCAACGGTTGTTCCGGGTGCCATTGCTCAATCTACGATCGTTCTTGAACAGCACGAGGGACTTGGAATACCTGCGAAGGCAATTCAGACCCGCGCAGGTCGCTTTGTCGTGTTCACAGTTGAAAACAATGTTGCCAGGAAACTGACCATTGAGAAAGGGTTAGAGACAGACGGGTGGGTCGAGATTCTTGGAGACCAAGTTTCAGAGGGTATGCCCCTTGTAGTTATGGGACAATTCTTGCTTGACGACGGTACCCCTGTGACGATTCAGGAGAACGCAGCCTAATGTTTTTGTCGAACGTTTCTATTCGGCGTCCGGTGGCTATGGTGTGTCTTATCATAGCACTGACAGGACTTGGGATTAATGCCTATCGTAAGCTAGGGCTTGAACTGATGCCCAAAGTGGACATGCCCTTCATTACCGTGGTTACGGTATATCCGGGCGCGTCTCCAGACGAACTAGAAACGGATGTAGCGAAACGTATTGAAGATGCCGTTGTCACGATCGACGGACTCAAACATGTCTCATCCGTATGCATGGAGAATGTCTGCCAAACCTTGTTAGAGTTTCATCTTAACGTCGACGTAGACATCGCCGCCACCGATGTTCGGGAAAAAATCGATTTAATCCAAAATGACCTTCCCGCAGATGTTGAAAAGCCCAAAATTCTCAAATTTGACATCAACGCCCAACCCATTATCAATCTGGCCTTGACGGGGGACGTTCCCCTTGATGAATTGTATGATTACGCGGATAACACCTTGCGGGATCGCATTTCTGTTTTACCGGGGGTCGCTGAAGTGCAGCTCATCGGAGGGCAGGAGCGGGAGGTCCAAGTGCTTCTCGACCGTGAAAAACTCGGGCAGCGGGGTCTCACAGCGCACGATGTGGTTTTGGCTATTCAAAATAACGTGCGCACGATCCCTTCTGGGCATGTGAAGGAATCGGGCACAGAGTATACCGTCAAGTTTGACGCCGATTATGCTACTGTTTCGGATCTCGGGACTCTTGAAATTGCGAATCGTAACGGGGCGCGGTGTTACCTGCACGATGTCAGCGAGTTACGTATGGCATCGGCTGAATCACGCCAGGCTGCCTTTTTAGATGGTAAGCCTTGTGTTGCAATACGAGTTGTTAAGAAGGCAGATGCGAATGCCGTGCAAGTAGTCAATAATGTCCGCGCGGCGTTGGATTCCTTGCGGAAAAGTCTTCCCGGGGGCATGGACCTCACGTGGGTTTCTGATGCCGGCGCTTTCATTCAATCAACAGTCGATAGCGCCACAAGCAACATTTTTCAAGGGGTTCTGCTCACTGGCGCAATTTTGTTCTTTTTCCTCTACAATTTTCGTTCTACTTTGATTGTTGCTGTGACGATGCCGTTAAGCGTGGTTATCAGTCTCTTTTTTATTTATTTGCTTGGATACACCCTTAATACGCCGGTATTGACTTCCTTGGCTTTGTCTGTGGGTATTCTAGTCACAAATTCTATTGTGGTGTTAGAGAGTATTGTTCGAAAGGTCTCTGAGGGCGTTGAACCTCGTGAGGCTGCTCGTACCGGCACCGGTGAAGTTGCCGTCGCAGTTCTTGCAAGCGCTGGTACGAACATTGTCGTGCTCTTTCCAGTAGCCATGATGGGTAGTCTGGTCGGGTTTTTCTTCAGACCCTTTGCGATCACCATGGTTATTGTCACGGCGGTTTCTCTGTTTATCTCTTTCACATTGACCCCCATTATGTCGGCTGTTTTGTTAAAACGCGGTACGAGCAAAGGGATGCTTGCGAAGGTGGAGGCGGCATTCAACCAGGCGCTGCAAAAAGTTGCCGGGGGTTACGGGCTGGTTTTGCATACGGTAGCAAAACATCGCACAATCGGGGCGGCTGTTCTGGTTGTGACGGTTGTTCTCTTAATTCATGCATTAAGCTTGGTGCCTCGCATAGGTTTTGGTTTCTTTCGTGATCCCGACAGGGGAGAAATCTTTGTACGTCTAGAGTATCCCACCTATTATAGTCTTGAGCGCACAATAGACCGCGTTCATGAAGCAGAAAATGCCCTGCGCGACATGCAAGGCTTGGAGCACATGTTCACTACAATCGGAAAAGTGGAGGGGATCATTGGCCAGTCTTCGGAAGGAGTCTATTTGGCACAGATACTTTTGAAATTCGTCCAGAAGACAGAACGATCGGACACCATGGATGATCTCCTAGCAAAAGTCAACGAGCGACTTAAAGGATACACCGACAGCATTGTAACCGCTAACGTCAGCAAAGTGGTTGGTGGGCAAGGTTACGCAGTGGAGCTTGAGATTGCTGGAGATGAAATCAAAGAATTGGAGCAACTTGCTCTGAAAATCGCTGACTATGCCCGCAACATTCCGGGATTTCTCGCTCCCGATACGAGTGTCCGGGCAGGCAAACCGGAATTGCGCGTCAAGCCGAAACGTGAAGTCCTTTCTGATTTAAATGCCCCGGCGCTGGGGTTGGGCATGACCTTGCGAGCCAATCTGGAAGGTTTGAAAGCGGGTGTATTCAAGCAAAGCGGTCGAACCTATGATATCCGAGTTAAGTTAGCTGAGGAATTTGGCAAAGACCAGGTTGCGGATTTTCTATTGCCCGGTTCCCCAGATTCGCCCGTTAATTTAACGGCGCTCGCCAATGTTCACGAAACAACGGCGCCTATTCAGATTACCCGCAACGACAAGCGGCGCATAACGAAGGTTTACGCAAACCTTGCTTCGACAAAACCTTTGGGAAATGCCGTCAAAGAGCTTAGTGGCCTCATAGATCAAAAAGCGCAATTACCCCCAGGATATTCCTACCGATTTGCCGGACAATACGAAATCATGCAAGAGGCTATAGGCGAATTCTTGGAAGCCGGCATATTAGCTATTGCGCTCACCTATTTGACATTGGCCGCGATACTTGAGTCTTTCACACAGCCGTTTCTCATTCTCGTCACGGTCCCGCTGGGATTAATTGGTGTGTTATGGTCTCTCTATCTTGCGGGCGAGAGTATCTCCATGTTTGTGCTTCTTGGGGCGGTCATGTTGGTGGGAATTGTCGTCAATAATGCCATTCTCATCATGGATGAGGTCAATCAGCAGATACGTGCGGGTGTTTCGAGACATCGTGCGATGGAACATGCCGCAATCGATCAGTTCCGTCCAATCCTTATGATCACGCTGGCGGCTATCCTCGGTATGTTGCCACTCGCCTTTGGGCGAGGTCTGGGAAGTGAGATGCGAACGTCCGTGGGAGTCGCTTCTGTTGGTGGTATCTTGGTGTCTGCGGTTCTCACCCTTGTAGTTTTTCCTATCCTATATGAAATGTTTACTCGAAATTCGGACAACCATAAAGGTTGAACCTTTAAGGTATTTATTACAAAATTGCCGTCCGTCTTCTGACGTAGTATTCTTTTTGTAGACTACGGAAAATCTTGCCCATGCGTATCAAACGGCGAACGGCTATTCAAGGGATTGCCTCAATACTCGGTGCCCCAATGTTGGGGATGTCCAAATTGAGAGCGGAAGCTTCCTATTTTCACGAGAGTCTTCCCTATCGTCCCCGCGTTGTTCCCATCCCCGCGTGGTATTACCAACACTTTGACGCCGACTTCCAAAGAGATGTGCCGGAAGAAGGATTTGGAGGTTGGCGCAAAGAACCTATCGAGCTTGATTTGAACCGGGTCGGCGTCGTAGCAATGCACATTTGGGAAATGGGGACTTTTGAGAAGTATCCGGGCTGGTGGCGGGTGGTTCCGTGGGCAAAACGCGCCCAAAAAATCGTAGAGGAAGAACTTCCTGTTCTTTTTTCAAAGGTGCGTGCGTCTGGTGTCTCCTTGTTCCATGTCGTCAGCGAAGGCAAGTACTACAAATCTTATTCTGGTTACCAGCAAACTGCTTCGCTTTCAAACAATTTGGATACCACAATTCTAACAGATGTCACCAAAGAGAGGTTGGAAGAATTCCACAAAGTCCACGTGTTCCCCGGAGATCACAATCAAGACGATATCTTGCGGGGATTTCAAAACTTGGATTTTCCTGAGGGAGCGAAGCCACAAGACGGTGAGGGAATTGCAGAAAACGGCGCGCAGCTTTTCGCACAGTGCAAAGCTCGCGGAATCAACCACCTTATCTATTGTGGTTTCACTGTAGATGGATGTTTGCTATTGTCTCCGGGAGGGATGGCTGACATGCAGCGATATGGTTTCTTATGTTCGGTTTTGCGGGAAGCCACGACAGCCATTGAAAACCGAGAGACAGCGCGGGAAGAATTGGCGAAACGCATCGCGCTCTGGCGTGTCGCCTTATCTTACGGATTTGTGTTCGACGTTCCGGATTTTCTGAATGCCTTGTGCTGTTAGAAAGCGCCCTTTTCTTTCTCTGTGACATTTACTATCCATGTGATACGCCGAAAAACGTAGTCACTCTCTTCTTGAGTTGGAATCGACGCATAGCACTGCACACGGATTGTACCTAGTTCCGATGGCTTAAAACGGTATACTTTGTCGTGTCCCACCGACTTCCCATCTATTTCCCACTGATATTGTTTAAACCCATCCGGCGCCGTCAAACTCACAGTTTCTCCGAGTATACAATCCGTCCTAATTTCGGGCTCCGATAGGACTGATAGGTTTCCTTGCCAGGATACAGGCGGAATCCCCTCTTTTTTGATCTCAACCCGTATAGAAATATACCCTTCTTCTTTCAAAGGCAAACGTAACGTGCTTTCTCCTTTGCCGCTTAATACCGGTTCATCGTTGATAAACCACGTATAAAGGCGGTCGTCATGTTTGGGGAGCGGAATCTTCAAGACATACCCTTCGTAGGCTTTCTCCGGTAAACTTATCTCGACCTTCTCCTGTCCAAAATATTGAGCGAGTCCATATTGCAGCTTTACATCCGTAGGGTCCGACGACTGAAGTTTGGATTCAATATCAATCACGCTTTCCAGCGTATCGAGCGGCGCATGAATGGTAACTTCCGCCAGCTGTTTGGCTGCTCTTATTAAAAGTTTATATGTGCCCACTTCGAGCTGGGAAGGATTCGCTCTCACAAGGACTGTCCCGAGTTGTCCCTCAGGCTGTTCTATGAAAAACATGCGTCCATAGGATCCTTCAATCGACAAAGACTCGATCTGGGACTTCGCGGCCGGTTTTCCGCCCAAGAACACACGAATCACACCGACGTTTTCCATCTTATGGAAGGTGACTTCAGTTGGTTCTACGCGCAACAACATGGTAGGAGTATCCGCTGAGGAAACAAAACTATTTGCCATCACCAAAGCGAAAACTGGCAGAAGAAGACGCGCCGTTTTTACGCGTAACATACAATGACCTCCTTTCTTTTGTTGCGGACGTAAGTCAAGCAGTTATCCCAGCGCGACATCGTTGGGCTTAATGCTTTCATCCTTGTACAATCCGTATTTGTCCGCATCGGTTTCAAGACGTGACAGGTGAAACGCAACGGGCCAAAGGCAAGTTCTTAGGACCCCTCCTAAAATTCTGTCACGCCCAGACGGCTCATGATTTGTTGGATTAAAGGAGTCTCTCCGGTGTCGGTTAAAACTTCTCTAGTGTTCTGGAATACATCTTCAAGCTTCAAAAAGGCATCCACCACTTTCGGGTCGAACTGAGTTTCTCTTCCTGAAAGAATGATATCCCTGGCTTTTTCATGCGAGAAGGGCTCTTTATAAGCACGTCTGGAAACTAACGCATCGTAGCAGTCCGCAAGACCGACGATCCTAGCCTCGATAGGTATGTTTTCTCCTTCAAGTCCTTTTGGATATCCTGAACCGTCCCACCGCTCATGATGGTAATAGGCAATGGAGCGTGCCATGGCTATCAACGAGCTACCTCCGGCTTCTTTTTCTGCCAATAGGAGAGTATCGCCCCCGATTTCCGTGTGCATTTTCATTATTTCGAATTCTTCGGTGGTCAATTTACCCGGTTTCAATAAGATTCGGTCGGGGATTCCCACTTTGCCGATGTCGTGCAAGGGACATGCGTGAAACAAGGTCTGAGAAAAATCATCCGTTAGTACGTCGGATAAGAAGGCATCTTTCTTTAATTCAGCCGTCAATTCCTTCGCATAAGTCCTGATGCGTTCCAGGTGGCGGCCTGTTTCCGGGTCTCGGGACTCCGCGAGTTTTGCCAGCGAAAAGAGCAGAGCATACTGTGTACGTTCAACCTGTTGAGTCCTTTCTTGGACACGTACTTCAAGCAACGTATTGTATTCCTCAAGCTGCTCTTTGTATTTCAAAAGATTGTCTTGAAGCCTTTTTGTGCGTATGCAGTTGCGTATCCTTGCATCGAGAAAAGACGCATTGAAGGGTCGCTGCAGAAAATCATCTGCACCCGAATCCAAGGCACGAATGTTGGCTTCTTCTTGCGGTGCCCCCGTTAAAATGATTACCGGAATGTGTCGGGACTGTGGATTATTTTTAATAGCTTGGCACACTTCGTAGCCGTTCATGTCCGGCATGACCAGGTCCAATATGATAACATCGGGCATGATTTTGGTGACAACGTCCAGCGCTTCTTTTCCTCCCAGAGCGGCAAAAATCTCATAGCCTTTTGGAGCCAAGAAGTGGCGCATCACCTCAATATTGACTTCCTGATCGTCTGCAATCAGTATTTTTGGGGGTTCCTCGGTCATTTTGCTTTGGTCTCTGCTACCGCTAATTGTTTTTGTTATGAGAATGCAATGACAATATTCATAATATGTAAAAACAGGTTTTAGGCTGATCAGTAGAATGCCCAACGTGTGAACGTAAGTCAAGAAGGTTTGGGAGCCACCACCCAAGCTTTTCTGAAATGTTGCTGTTTAGTGTAGAGACTGTGAAACGTCGCAACGGGAATCTCCTGACATAGGATGATATAATCAAGGCGTTGATCACACGTGTTGATGAAGGGTCGACTCATGAAAAAATGTCATGCATGCGGACATCCCTGGATAAGTGAGAAAAAATCACCGGGGGTTAAAGAATACTGCGAGCGTTGTTCAGCGTATCTACACTGTTGTCGAAACTGTCGATTCTACAATCCAGCCTTTCATAATGAGTGCGCTATTCCCAATACCGAGTGGGTTTCCGACAAAACCGGCGCCAACTTTTGCGACGAATTTGAGTTTCGGGACTCTGACGAGGAAGTCCGAAGCAAAGATGTCCGTAATGATGCCATAAAAAACTTTGAAAGACTGTTCGGCACAGAGTGATAAATATATGAATTATGAGATAATCAGTTCATTTTGTAAATATTCTTTGACGATAAGGGGTTTTAAGTGGTAAAGTCTAGTTGAGTCAGAGACTTAAACGATGACAGCTTTCTCCGTTGGAGGGTTGGACGGCCTCAGATGACTGAAAAGAGCTACAAAATATTGGTTGTCGACGACGAGGCAGGGATGCGGCAGCTATTAGAATCTGCCTTTCGGGACCGTGGATTCAGTGTCTCGACCGCATCGAATGGCGATGCTGCTATCGAACTAATTCAAACCCAGTCTTTTGACATCGTTATTACGGATTTGCGGATGCCAGGGCGCGACGGTTTGGGGGTGTTACGGGCTGCCAGGCAGTTTTCCCCAGATACCAGCGTCATCATAGTTACTGCGTATGGAAGTATTGAAACCGCTGTGGAAGCCATGAGGCTGGGGGCGCATGATTTTATTGCAAAGCCGTTCAAGTTGGCTGAGATAGAACTTAAAGTGGACAAAATCCTGAAGTCAAAACCTGAGGAAGAGCCCAGTTTTTCTCCGTCTCCCGTGTCTCGACGCATTATTGGGGAAAGTTCCCACACAAAACAGGTTTTGCGAATGATAGAAAAAATCGGTCCGAGCAAAAGTTCGGTTTTGATTACAGGACCCAGCGGGACAGGAAAGGAACTTGTGGCCCGTGCCATCCACGAGTGTAGTCCCCGCCGAACAAAACCATTTATTGCCTTAAATTGCGCTGCTCTTGCTCCAGGCGTTTTAGAGAGCGAGCTTTTTGGTCATGAACGTGGTGCGTTTACGGGGGCGTCTGCACGACGAATAGGGCGCTTCGAACGCGCGCATATGGGAACATTATTCCTTGACGAGGTCGGCGAAATTGATCCGGCGATTCAAACGAAGTTACTGCGCGTATTGCAAGAAGGAGAATTTGAACGGGTCGGCGGTTCGGAACCGATTCGAGTAGACGTTAGGGTAGTTGCAGCAACGAACCGTGACCTGAAAGAGGCAATTGCCGAAGGTCGTTTTCGGGAGGATTTTTTTTACCGATTAAACGTATTCTCGATCAAATTGGAGCCCCTCAGAAAACGTCCCGATGATATCCCTGCTCTCGTGGAGCATTTCTTGAAGAAGTTTAGTTCCGAAACAGGTAAAAGAATTGTCGGTGTGAGCGATGACGTGATGAGCTTTTTCATGAGATATCCCTGGCCGGGAAACGTCCGGGAATTGGAAAACATCCTGGAGCGCGCAGCCGTGTTGGCCGAGGGAGATATCATTACAATGCAGGAAATCCCTCCCGATATGGCTTTTGTCCAAGAACCACCCGAGGAGGAACCTGGACAGCCGCCGGAGACAGCTTCTTTGATCGAGCGGACAGATGAGTTGGAATCTCAGATGATTTACGCCGCCCTAGAACGTTTCCGTTGGAACAAAACGAAGGCGGCCGAGCACTTGGGACTCAAGCGCACCACGCTTCAATACAAGATACAGAAGTATGGTCTGGAATAAGGGTTACGGCAATGACCTAAGCGTTGTTCGTCAGTCCATCGGACGTCTCGTGAGAATATAAAGAACGACACCAACTACCGCAACGATGATCCAAGACTGCAGGTTGTTCATTGGTGACGGGAAACGATAAAAGCCTCCGAATACAATCAATGCGCCCAAAATACCGATAAGCGTCAAAATAATGCCTAGGAACGTCATATGCCTTCTCTCCATTTGAAGCCTTATTCTAATGCTTTTGGAGTATAATCAGCTTCATTGGAGGTGTTCAATGCGTATGACCCCCTAGAGTTTTTAGCGGTTGGCATTGGTAGAAATGAATACTTTTCACGAAATGCAAAATGAGATTCAACGGTTGCGTACCGAAAATACCGAGTTACGTTCCTTCATCGAACGTAAGAGAGAAAGCGTGAAGTCTCCTGTTTCTCAGTTGACGCAGACTACTACCTCTCAAGACCCTTCAACCAGTCAGGATAAAAAGGAGGACGTTCACTCGGCGCGTTTTCTGTCGGGTGTTTTTATTGTTCTAATTATGATCGTTTTGGGTGGTTTGGGTAGCATCTATTCGACCCGAGCCTTTCCAGAAAGGTCAATTTCTCTTACAGCAGCGATAATTACAGTTGCCTTTTTATGTCTTGTTTTGGCGTTACGACGTGGAACGGAGACAGAACCGATAGCCAAGATGCTTCTAGGGCTTTCGTTGGTGTTTTTCCACGGATGTGTCTACTGGTTCGCGTTGCACGTGCCTCAGCAAGAATACAAGTTCCATGTGATTCGTGCCGCCCTTGCCTTTTCCACTGTTGTGTGCTACGCCCTACCTTATTTGCTCGGGTTTCGTATGGCAGCAGCGATAGTCTCCTTGGGGGTCTTCGTTTCTCTTTGTGATGCATTTTTTATTCATGAGGCAATTATACCGAAATCTTACATTTATCTTGGTTTTGGTCTTGCACTTGTATCGTCATTCTTAACCTACATTCATCCCAAATGGAGGGTTTCACTGTTTGTAAATCTCGCTATTGTTTATCTATTTGGCGGGTTATTATGTGGAGAGGCGGCGCAGAAGGGACAACTCGCGTACCAATACGGGCTTCTTTTTCTCCTCCTTAGTTCAACAATTTTACTGAAGAATCTTGGCGCCAGGCATCTGAATAGCATGAGCCACTCTTCCATATTTGCCCAAAGCATGTTGCCATTACTCACCCTGTTCTTTTTGGGTTCAGTCTTCACTGTTATCAAATTTATCCACCCGGTTTTTCTTTATTCATATGGTGTTATTCTAGGCTTAAACGATCTCCTCATGGCATCTTACATGAGCAGGGACCTGTCTCGCATGAATTGGGGTACCCGCGTTCTGACATTGCTTGGAGTGATCCTGACAAGTTACGGCGTGGTAGGGTATTTGGGACTACGGTATCTTTGGCTTGTTCTGGCATTTGAAAGCCTTGCTATTGCTGGATTTTATGTGTATAGCGGTTTTCTTTTTTTCCGAGCATTGAACCTTTTTCTTTCTTTGATCGTGTTTTTGGGATGTCTGCCGGAGGTCAGTTACAGCGGACGATTGAACCTATTGGGGTTTTCGGTGCCCGCGAACTGGTTTCATTTGGGTCTGGTTGCCTTTCTTTTCCTTTTCATTGCAAGGATGTATCAATGGTCTCTCCGAAGATCATTAAAGGGTAATTTGCCGCAAGTTGAAGCGCAAACTCTTCCCTTTGGTGATACGTTCGCGGTGTTTCATTCAGGGCTCGCATCGAGTTTATTAGTGTTTCTTGTTCTCAAAGATTTCCATCGTGAAATGAATATCCCATTTATGCTGGCTGCATTAGGCATTGTCCTTTTTCTTCTAGGTTTCTTGTCACGCAGCACTACGGAGAAGGTCTGCGGTGTTCTTATTCTATTCGGCGCGCATGCCGCCTTCTGGGTTAGGATTTTTGTGCGTTCCGGCGAGTTTACGAACCAATCCCAGTTTGTTAGTTTATCGGCTTTTTTGTGTCTGTCGCTTTTGTTTTGTGGTGTTTTTTGGGAACGATTGATCAAAGGAACCTATCAAGAACCGACTTTTGTTAATTACATATTGAGGTCTTTGCCTGCTCTTTACGTGTCTTTTTCTGCGACTCTCGTTCTACGGGTGGTATTGGTACATCCATATACTGCTTTGGGTGAAAACCTTTTAGCGCTTGGATTGCTCGGCTTCGGTTTATTGACCCGGACCACCGGCGCCGGCGTTGCGGGCGCTTTTGCGATGGGGCACGGTACGGTCTCCTATTTTGGTCATATACGCTACATGCCTGAGACTCCTGAAGAGTTGCGAACCTCGCTGTTTTTCTTGGGAACCATGCTGGCTACATATATTCTGGCAGAGCGTATGTTGTTTGTTGCCTCCAAGCGTTGGCCTGCGTTCCGAGATGTTTTCCAGCCGGCGCGCACAGTGCTGATTGCCTTACCGGGGATTCTCGGAGTATTTGTTCTCAATGAGATTGGCGCTCCGAAACATGTGACTCTGTTATGGGTTGCGGAGGCAGCGCTGATCCTTGCGTTAGGTTCGGTCTTTCACGAAGCAAGGTATGTTTGGAGTGCTCTGTTCGTGCTAGGTATCTCAGGCATACGCGTTATTCTTTATGACTTGCCTATGCTTCCTCTTGTTTATCAGATCATTGCTATAGGTTGTATGGTTCTCTTAATCATTAGTGTATTATGGAAGTTTTGGGGGAAATGGCCTGCGTCTTCGGCCAGAGTGCAACAAAAGAACCACACGGATGATTGACCTACCTGACGACGTCAGACGACGAACCGCGGAACAAATTTGCCGGCGTCTTCGCGATGCCGGTTTTCGCGCCTTGTTGGCAGGCGGTTGTGTGCGCGATTTACTTATGGGAATCTCCCCGAAGGACTACGACATTGCTACAAATGCTCGTCCTGAAGAGGTGGCAAATCTCTTTCCGAGAACAATCCCGGTTGGAGCGGAATTCGGGGTCCTAAAAGTCGTCTGTCCAGAGGGAATCTTTGAAGTGGCGACGTTTCGTACGGACGGACCCTATGAGGATGGGCGGCGCCCCAGTTTTGTAAAGTTTTCTGACGAGATAGCGGATGCTTTTCGTAGGGACTTCACTATTAATGCAATGTTTCTTGACCCCGAAACGAATGAAGTTTTGGACTATGTTGGGGGCAAACAAGACCTCCAGATGAAGATAATCCGGACGGTTGGAGCGCCCGAAAAACGATTTGAAGAAGATTACCTAAGGTTACTGCGTGCAGTTCGTTTTTCGGCGCGTCTTGACTTTCAGATAGATTCCGTCACGGAAGAGGCTATTCTTAAGTATGCGGCAAATATCGTAAAGACAAGTCCGGAAAGGATACGCGAAGAACTCGTAAAGATCTTAACGGAAGGGAACGCACGGTCGGGTTTCGAACTCCTAGATCGTACGGAATTACTGCCTCATCTTTTGCCCGAAGTGTCTGCCATGAAGGGCGTCACCCAACCCGCTGAGTTTCATCCAGAAGGCGATGTTTTTACCCATACGCTCCTGATGTTGGAGTTTATGCAAAACCCGAGCGTCACACTGGCTTTTGGTGTGTTGCTTCATGACATAGGCAAACCTAAAACCTGGTCGTTGGGAGATCGCATACGTTTCAACAATCACGACAAGATTGGTGCTGAAATTGCCGCGGAGATTTGTGCTCGTCTGCGAATGTCCAACAGGGAAACAGAACGGATCGTTTGGTTGGTCAAAAACCACATGAAACTCCCCCGCGTTTTAGAAATGAAAGAAAGCAAACGCAAACGATTTATCCGCGAAGAGGGTTTTCCTGAACTGCTGGAACTGGGAAGGTTGGATTGTTTAGCCAGCCATCGTTCGTTGGAGGTTATTCGGCAGATTCAGCAGTATATTAGCGAGCAGAAGCAGGAGACTTTACGCCCTGCACCTCTACTGACCGGGAACGACTTGATTGCTTTGGGTTACAAACCCGGTCCTGTTTTTACAGAGATTTTGGACCGAATAGAAGATGCCCAACTCGAAGGAATTGTGCAGACCAAAGAACAGGCTGTGCATTTTTTGCGGCAACACTGGCCATCGCCGTAATGAGACTTAATTCTTCCACGTAGAATCATTCTGTGTTCTCTTCTTTTGTCGGTCGTACGTAGGAAGAACTATTCTATCTCATTAGCAAAGTGGGACGATGCGGGTGGTTTTGCCCTGCCTGTAAGGGTTTTTGTGGCAAAAAGACAGTGAACGTTGTGCCTTTTCCGGGTGAAGTTTCCACCCAAATCTCCCCATGATGTGCGCGTACCAGCCTGTCACAACATGCCAAGCCTAGTCCCGTCCCACGCGAGCCTTTGGTACTGACAAAAGCCTGAAATAGTCTATCAGCCACTTCCGGAGGGATTCCACAACCCGTATCTGATACTTCAATGTAAAAACCGTCATCATCTTTTCGCAACAGAACAGAAACCTTGCCGCCTTTCCCCTCACAGGCATCGACGCCGTTGTTTACGAGATTCATCAGAACACGAAAAATATCCTGGTTGTCCGCATACACTTCTGGCAGTTCCTCTTTGATTTGTAATTCCAACGAGACATTTCGTTTCTCTGCGCGGGGGCGAATCGCCGAGAAGACTTCTTCCACAAGTGCTGGCAGGTTCACCGGGCCAAAGAGAGGCTTGGGATCGCGTGAGAACGTCATTAGGTTCATTACCAACTCTTCTATACGATCCGAAACCCGATTCACTAAGTCACAGCCTTTCCTCACCCATTCCCAATCGGAGTCTTTCACGCCTCGTTCCACGAACTCAGCACCACCTTTCAAACCTGCCAGGAGGCCTTTCACGCAGTGTCCAATGCCCGCAGTAGCCTGACCGATCGCCGCTAGCCGCTCATTTCGTAATTTCTCTTCCTGAAGTAGACTGTTCTCAATGGCCATTCCGATTACGCGTCCCAACGCTGTGAGTAACTCGAGATCATCATTTGTAAATACAATCGTGTCTTTTCCCGAGTCTACATACAGCGCGCCAAGAAGGTCATTTCGACCGCACAAAGGCACGCACATCGCACTGTGGATGTTATGAGCGATCACACTCTCGGAAGAGTCAAACCGCTTGTCCTCCAGAGCATTAACTGTGAGAATCGCGGATTTTTCTTCAAACACACTGCGCAGCAACGTTCGACTTAACGGCGGACAAGCAGATACCTCCCCTTCCGGAAGGGCCGCGCGAATTTTAGGTTCTCGATTGTCGGGCGATAAGGTCAAAATGAAACCTCTGCGGATATGCATCGAATCCAATATTACTTTGAGCACCTCTCGGAGGAGCGTGTCCAGGTCGGACACAGTTCCCATGAGCTGCGCAGCGCGATACAGTATTGGGAGATACCCCTTGCCTTCCTCTTGGGTGGCTTTAACGTAGATATCGCTGGCTTTGTCGAACGGAATCAGAGAACTTGTATCCACTAAAGTCTTCTGTTCCTCCTCAGACTCTACGGATAAGGTATGGGTGCCCAAGGTGACTTCGGAACCAGGATGAAGTTGGCTCTTGGTTATTCGCTCGCGGTTCAGATAGGTTCCATTTCTTGAACCTAAATCTTCTATGAAAAGCTGACCATTTTCAATCCAAAGACGGGCGTGTTTTCGCGAGACCATATTGTCTAATAGTCGAACATCGCACTCGTTCGCTCGTCCGACAATGAGAGGCTTGTCCGCAATGATCGCCGAAGAGACAAAAACCCCCTCCTTGCAGAAAGTTAATGCGAAACGGGACATAACGTTCCCCCTTCTTATTCTGTAAGGTTACTCTGTAACTGCAATGATATAGTAAAGTTTTAAAGTATGTCTTAACAAATATTTCTTAGAAAGTATTGTTGCGCCAACATCAGATTGTCACGTACTTTTGTCAGCTGTTGAACGTCGATGGTATAGTGAAGACCAAAGAGATTCGCAAGGGTATTCTCCCGATGAACGTATCACAGATTATTGATAAACTAAGGTCTGATCCTGCATTCACGCAACATCTAACCGCGTGGAAAACCGTACCGGCAAAACCGGCAGAGTTTGCCGAGTTTCCACCGCGCATGAACGCAAAAATCAAGAAGGCTCTTGAACGTAGAAATATTCACTACCTTTACACCCACCAAGCGGAAGCCATTGAAAACGTTTTACGCGGGGAGAATGTTTGTGTTGTCACTCCAACTGCCTCAGGAAAGACGCTTTGTTACAACGTGCCGGTTTTAAACGCTTTACTAGAAGACTCGGAGTCCCGTGCCCTGTATCTCTTTCCTACAAAGGCACTTGCTCAAGACCAGCTGAACGAATTACAGGAAATGATTGAGGGGCTTAACGTACGCATTGGAGCTTACACGTTTGATGGGGATACGCCTTCTTCTGCCAGGCAAGCTGTGCGCAATGCCGGACACATTGTGGTTACAAATCCGGATATGCTTCACACAGGTATTCTGCCTCATCACACAATCTGGATGAAGCTTTTTGAAAACCTCAAATACGTTGTGATCGATGAGATTCACCATTATAGAGGGGTTTTTGGAAGTCATTTGGGGAACGTCATCCGTCGCCTGAAACGAATATGTTCTTTTTACGGTTCTCGACCGCACTTTATCTGTTGTAGCGCGACGATTAACAATCCAAAGGAAATAGCAGAAAAACTGATAGAAGAGCCGGTCACCCTTATCGACCGGAACGGGGCTCCCGCAGGCGAAAAGCACTTTCTTTTTTATAACCCACCCGTGGTGAATGCAGAACTTGGTATTCGTCAGTCTTCTGTTAAAGAAGCCAGTCGACTCGCCGCTCTGATGCTCTCCAAAGAAGTCCAGTCCATCGTATTTGCGAGAAGCCGCCTTCGTGTGGAGATACTGGCGACCTATCTCAAAGAGGCAGTCCAACGCACAGGAAGAGACCCTAACCTTGTGCGCGCCTATCGAGGTGGGTATCTTCCGACAGAGCGTCGTGCCATTGAAAAAGGACTACGTACCGGCGAGATTCTGACGGTCGTCAGCACAAATGCGCTGGAATTGGGTATTGACATTGGTTCTCTCGATGTGTGCATCATGACCGGCTATGCAGGTAGTATTGCCAGTACATGGCAACAAGCGGGGCGTGCCGGAAGGCGCTCAGACGTTTCCTTGATCATTCTGGTTGCTTCTAGTAGCCCGCTCGATCAATACATCATCAGTCATCCAGAGTACTTTTTTGAGCAGGCTCCAGAAAATGCCACCGTGGATACAAACAATTTAATCATTGTCACCAACCACATCAAATGTGCGGCATTCGAAATGCCCTTTGAGGACAACGAGTCGTTTGGTTTGGATCCTGTATCCACTCGCGAGATTTTACAATACCTTGCCGATCAGCGAATTCTTCGTCACACGGGAAATAAATGGTATTGGAGTGCCGACGCCTATCCGGCAGAGGATATCAGTTTGCGTACAGCTGCTCCCGGTAATGTAGTCATTTTGGATGTGACTCAGGGAGGCCGCGTAATTGGGGAAGTCGACCTATTCTCCGCACCCGTTGAGGTATACGAGAACGCTATCTATATTCACCAGAGCGAACAATACACAATCGAACGGTTGGACTTGGAGGATCGGAAAGCCTATGCCCGCCCTGTCGAGGTGGACTATTATACAGATGCCGAAGTGAAAGCGGACGTGCGAGTTATTCACTCCTTGAATCAGGGAGAATTGAATCGGGTAAATAAGTATACGGGTGAAGTCAGTGTCACGTGGTTGCCCACCATTTACAAGAAAATTAAGTTTGGAACTCACGAAAACGTCGGTTGGGGAGAGATTCACTTACCGGAAACCACCATGCACACGGCGGCATTTTGGCTGGAGTTTCCTGCAGAAATCTCCGAACTCCTGAAGTTAAGCCAAAGCCAACTGACAGAAGCTCTTCACGGTTTAGCAAATACATTAAGACAAGTGGCGCCCGTGCATATACTGTGTGATCTAACCGATGTGCGGGCGACAGGAATGTTGCGGGCGCCACTATCGCAAAAGCCTACTGTTTTCATTTACGAGACCTATCCGGGAGGTGTGGGATTCAGTGAAAAAATATTCACACATTGCGACCGTCTGTTGAGCGCTGCGGTTTCGCTAGTAAGTGGATGTGAATGCAAAGAGGGCTGTCCCAGCTGCGTAGGTCCCACCCTTGAGGTCGGCGAGCATGCCAAGAATGGAGCATTACTGCTGGCGAAGTTCGCGTTAGATTCAGCTCAAAACTAGTTTCGAAACGTTACCTGACGGAATGGAGGAGCTTATGTCGGACACGCCCGCTGAAAAACACTTTCAACATCAGTTGCGAAGCTATATCTTCCCTTCCGCTCCTGCTACTCGTGCCCCGTGTGACGGCACAGAGTCTGAAATGCGGGTCGAGTTCGGCTTCACACCACGGTGGTTCCACAAGCATTGTGGAATTGACTTTGGAGAAAAGTGGCATACCGACCCGGAGTACCGATACGCGACGGTAATATGCATGAGGAAGGAGTTGAACCGTAGGTTTCCGCAACTGCGATTGGGAGGACCAAATCCGGAGGAGCAGCCCGCAACCATAGACGGCGTTTTTGGCGCCCTTACAGTTTCCATGCTTTTTGGTGTATCGGCACAATTCTTTCCGGACAATTGGCCTGTGGCGCGACACGAATATCTGGATGACCAGGCAGCGGCTCGTCTCGGAGTGCCAGACCTGTCCTCCTCCCCCGTTTTCGCGAATATCATGGACCAAATCGATTGGATAGAACGCGAATTCGGGCGTGTTACAGGTTACTTAAATTGGCAAGGAGTTCTAAACAACGCTCAGCGTCTTCGTGGAGAAGCCATTTTTTTGGACATAATGACCAATCCAAACTTGGCGCATCATGTGTTTGAAGTTGTAACGCTAACAATGATAGAAGGCATGAAACTTGTCTACCGACGGCAAGCGGCAACAGGATTTATTGTACGGCATGCCTCAGTGAGCAACTGTCTTGTAAACATGATTTCGGGTGAACAATACCGCGAATTCATCATGCCGTATGATAAGAGAATATCCGATTCCTTTGACTACTTCGGCATCCACAATTGCGCTTGGAATGTCGACCCATACATTCCATACTATGCTAGTATTCGCACTCTTGGATACATAGATATGGGGTTGGACTCAGATTTGGCGAGGGTGAAGAAGTTTTGCCCCAATACACGTAGAGCAGTAATGTACAATCCCAAAGACCTTACTTCAAAAACCGTTGATGAAATTCAGGACGATATATTCCGTATCCGAAAAGAATTGAGTCCCTGTGATATTGTTATGGCAGATATTGAGTACGGTACACCGGATCAGCGGGTCTTGGAATTTGCTGAAGCGGCAGAAATTGCAATCCGCACGGTTACACCGGAGGAGTGACGCTCGAAACTAGCCTAGAAGAACAGGTTTCCCTGTCTTGATAGATTCCTCTACAGCTGCGAGGATTTTGACCGGTTCGAGGAGTTGTTCTGCTGATAGTGGCCATTTGCCCGTGCGCAAACAATCAAGGAACGTCTTCATCCCTTCGTAATAACACGTGCTGGAGTCCACCGCGTGGGACTGCCAACCTTTGGTGCCAAACACCGTGACATTAAAAACATAGGTGGCGTTACCTAAGAAATTCAATGTTACAAGAACCTCTTGAGGCAATTGACACACCGCCATCACGTTCTTGCCGTGTTCCACTGCCGTGACCCTTGTACACCCGTATCCAAACACGGCATGCATCATCTCCACAGCATGAATACCATAGAAAAAGATACCGTCGTATTCACTAGAACGGTCGGCGGGTCCCGTGCTGACGCCGGCTCTGATCTCCCCCACGGTTTCCGAAAGATGATTTATAAATTGAACTGTGGATACGGCGTAGCGTAAGGTCGAAAAAGAGGTAAACCCCACCCCGGCTTTTTGAGCTGCCTCGATTAGTTTTTCTGCATCTTCTACGCTCGCAGCGAGCGGCTTGTCTACAAAGGCAGGGATTCCCGCTTCGAGAAACGGTAGCGTATCTTTGAGGTGTCGACTCCCATGTCGCCATACACAAGCAATACCATCAACGGCGCCAATCATGTCTTTCAGATTTTCTACGATATGGGGTATACGAGATTTTTCAGCAACCTCTTTTGTCCGTTCGGGATCAATACCGTAAATGTGGGTTACCTGAACATCAGGAATCCGAAAGCCGCCAACTCCTTCTTCCAGATTAGCCAATGATGCGAATTGAATGGCGTGACTGTTATCGGAACCTACAATCCCCAAACGAAACATAGGTTACTCCTTCTGTATCTACACTCCTTTATTGTTTAGAGGCAACCAATACAAGAATCTCTACTTTATTTGGCATGAACCCCTATTTTCAATATTTGAACACCATTGTAATCAAGTATCTATTTTTCTTTTGTATTTCGTTTTTGTTCTCAAAAAGTGCATAATACACTACCCAAAAACAAGCCACTTTTTCACGTGAGGTCTATATGCTTGCAGCCGTTTTGAAGAACCCTAACACTATTGAATTAGAAGAGATGCCGATACCTGAAGTCACAAGCGATTCTGCATTACTCCGTGTAGAGTCTGTGGCGCTTTGTGGTTCAGATTTACGAATATTGCGACATGGAAACCCTAGGGTCAAACTTCCTGCAATCATTGGCCATGAGATATCAGGGACCATTGTCAAAACCGGTAGTGCCGTCTCTAAATTCAAAGAAGGTCAAAGAGTTGCTATCGGTGCGGATGTGCCATGCGGGATTTGCAAATGGTGTCGCAATGGAATGGGTAACAACTGTAAAATCAATTACGCCGTCGGTTATCAAATTCCGGGCGGGTTTGCCCAATATATGCTCCTGCCGCCCTTACTTTTGAAGGAAGGTCCCGTCACACCTTTTCACAATAGTCTTAGTTTTGATGAGGCGGCATTAGCGGAACCGTTGGCTTGCGCCATCAACGGGTTGGAAATTGTGAATATGTGTTTAGGGAAAACTGTCGTCATCATTGGCCTGGGACCCATCGGGTGCATGATGATAGATCTCGCTAGGGCTATGGGGGCGGTCAAAGTCATTGCCGTGCAGCGGAGCCGACTGAGAATGGAGATAGCTAAAACCTACGGGGCAGATGTCTACATAGCCTCTGAAGAGGAAGATGTCGTGAAACGATGTCTGGAAGAGACAGAGGGAGAAGGTCCCGATATTGTTTTGACGACTTGTGGCTCCGTTGAGTCTCACGAACAAGCCATTCAAATGGTCGCCCATCGAGGCTATGTGAATCTTTTCGGCGGACTTGGAAAAGACGCCAGACCTTTGTCTGTGTTGTCAAATACGATTCACTACAAAGAATGTTTTGTCACTGGTTCTCACGGGAGTGTGCCACGTCACCACGAACTGGCTGTAAGACTTTTGGAAAGAGGTCGCGTTCGGGTCAAACCTCTAATAACTCATTCTTTTTCCTTGGATAGAATTCATGAGGCATTTGAAGTCATGGAAAGACGGGAAGGGATGAAAATCATACTTCACCCTAACGGACAATGAACCGAAAACAGGGCGTCTCTGCTTTTGCAAAGACGCCCACAACTTGCTCAAGGTATTAGGCGTTGTTCCAGGCTTTCATCCAGTTTGCCCAACCCTTTTTCATGTCTGGTACAGGGTTGTCTGGGCTTTCTTCATATTCCATCACGATCGGGCCGGAAAAATGGATGGCTTTTAATGCTTTTGCGACTTCCAACAAATCGATATCGCCTTCCCCGAGAATTTGTTCTTTGCCACCGTGCACCCAATCTTTAAGGTGCAGACAGATCACCCTCGAGCCCAGAGCACGAATCACTTCGTGGGGTTTCTCGCCCGAACGAATGGCGTGGCCAGTGTCAACGCAGGCGCCGATGAGAGGCGTTCGTCCTTCCACAGCCTTTAGTGTGTCAGCGACTTTGTCATATCGGGCACCGGGACCATGGTTGTGGATGGCGATCTTGATCTGAAATTCTTTACACAGTTTTTCCAAATTATCAAAGGCATCCGGTGTTGGATCGGCCGTCAAGATGCCAACTCCCAGCGCTTTTGCAAACTCGAACTTCTTCCGGTTTGCCGCTTCGTCCCCACTAAAGCCCTCCACGCCATAAGATGGCACCTGAATGCCGGACTCCAGAATTGTCTTCTTTACGTAGTCAAATTTTTCATGAGTAGCGTCGCACGGGAAATGTACGCCGCAATACTCCATGACGTTCAGGCCCAGCTCTTTTAAGCACTTAATAGAGTCTTCGAAACTAAATTTCCTGAAACTGTAGCTTTGTGCACCCATTTTCACTTCTCCCGGTTGTTGTGCTGCGCGGGCAATGCCTGACACCAATGGCACGGAGACCGCACTTGAAACAAGAAACTCCCTTCTGCTAAGAAAACGCTTCATGGTTTTTCTCCCTTGAATGAATTGGCAACCACTCGCAGTTACCAAACATACATTGTTCTACTATATCATTTTATGTTATTTGTCAACAATGCGAGGAGTTTTCCGGTCGCGGCTCCACGCATCAATATACGGAGGAACATCTTTGAGACTGTCCAAAACCGGTACCCGCGCCTGCAGAAGTCTTTCCCGAGATTGATGGCCCTGCGCCACCAGCAAACACGGAATCTGTAATTCCTGCGCGACTTCGTGATCGTGCAGCGTATCCCCTATCAGTACGACCGAGTCGGGAGTGAACTCATAATGGTTGAACATCTCATGCGCCAGGTGCGTTTTCCCTTTCGCCTCATAGGTCTCAAGCGCCCAAATGGAATCAAAAAAAGGTGTGATCCCAAAGTGTTCCAAAAGCACTAATAACATCTCTTTCTGATGAGCGGAAAGTATGATTTGCTTCAGACCATTTTCTTTTGCCCAACGTAAGACGTTTAGCGCATCTGGATATAAAAATGCTTCATGTTTCACTCGGTTTGAGTAAAATGTAATCCACTCAAGTGCAGGTATCTCAAACGGTTCTTTCACAAAATCGAAACCCACAGCGCGGTAATAATCAATCACTGGAAATGTGAATTTTTCTTGGTATTCCTTTAGACCTATTTCTGGCAAATTCCGTTTTTGGCAAAGCGCATTTACAGCCCTCACGCATAAATTGACGTCGTCAAGAAGGGTACCGTTCCAGTCCCATATTAGAACTTCAGGTTGTGTTCGAATCATTCTCGATGGTTCTCCTCAACGGTGTCTCGCCTTGGGCTAATCGCCAAACCTTCTGAATGTGAAACAACGACTACTCCCACACAATCCCCCGTAATGTTGACAACGGTACGGCACATATCCAAAATCCGATCCACTCCCAGAATAATGCTGATACCTTCCAAAGGAATACCTGTTGCCTGGAATATGACACCAAGTAAGCCAATGCTCGCTCCAGGCACTCCGGCGGTACCTATTGAAACGAGGAGTGCCGTCCAAAAAATCACAAGCTGACCACTTAAACCCAAAGGAACGTCATATACTCGCGCCACAAATACGGATGCCACCGCTACATAAAGGGCTGTGCCGTCCATGTTTATTGTGGCTCCTAGTGGCAACATAAAATGAGTCACGCTTGAGTCCGTCCCGACCCGGCGTGCCATGCATTCGAGGCTTACGGGCAGTGTGGCATTACTTGAAGATGTGCTGAAAGCCATTTCAATCGCAGGTGCGATGCCCTTCAAAAATTGCCGCGGTGAAAACTTACCCAAGACAGGCAAAAGCACAAATATGAGAATCCCAAAATGCAATAGAAGGCCTGTTATTACGGTCAGGAAACAACGTGCAAGTACGATAAGGTACTCTATGCCTTGTTCTGTAATGGAATGAGTCATTAAGGCAAAAACACCTAAGGGCGCCCACTGCATGATCCCTTGAATTAAATAGGCAAAGGCTGTGTCCAAGCCTCTGAAGACCTCTATGACAGGTTGCGCCTTTGTGCCGGTAGCCCCAAGGGCGATTCCCATCATGATCCCAAATAAAATAACTGTTAAGGGATTTTGGTCGGTCATGATGGGACTTTTTAGGTAATGGGGCAGAATTTCCTTCTGAATCTTTCTTCCAAAGGATTGCGGGGATGAATCGTTGGGACTCGACACGGTATGAGTGTTATCTTTTGGAACTTTATCAAATGGGACAATATTTACCAAAACTAAACCGAGTAGAATGGCTAGGGCTGTTGTTCCGAGATAATACAAAATTGTTTTTGTCCCAACGGCGCCCAGCCTTTTGAAATCGCCAATACCGACAACGCCGCACACGATGGAAACGAAAATCAGCGGCAAGATCGGGAGTTTCAATACCAGCAAAAAAAGTGTTCCGATTATGCCCCATCCATCCGTCGCTAGCCTAGAATGGTCTGTAATTCTTAGAAATTGGCCTGCGATTATACCGCTAATCAATGCAAACAGAATTTGTACCGCAAGAGAGAGTCGACGAGGAAGGATATATCCAAACACGAGAAAAATAGCAAAAGAGAAGAGAGCGTACAATATTGTTCTAACGAATGGAATGTGGTCTGCTGGCGGCCAGGAAGAAACCACGGCTAAAAAAAAGGACAAAACAAGAAACGATACCGTTTGTTTTGTTGGAGGTATTTCTTTCAGCATCTTGTCGATGCCCAAATCGTCGAAATCTGCATCGGATTTATTGGGAAAAGCGGCGCAGTTGCTCTTTGCGCCACTGTTCGAGCTGCTCGGGGGTCATGTCTTCTGTTCTTGTCCCCTTAAGGATATCCGGCTGTATGGATTCTATGTAGGCGGGCGCTCGCGCCGCCGCAATGCTACCCAAGATAATGGCAACAATACTAATTCCAAGACCTATCAGACATTTTGCTCTGTCTTCAATGTAAGGGGACGTAAATAATCCACCGATTGCCCATAAGATGCTCAAAAAAGCCGGCAACAAAGGAACGAGAATGATCAAAAAAGGCAATAGCCCGCTGGTATTCGCACCTAACAACATACTCCAAAATGCCGGAATCAGAAGAATGACTATTACGCTCACAAGGCTCCCTAAAGAAGAGTACAAACTAAGCTTCCAAGGGGGGATTGGCGCTCGTCCGCTCATCGTGAGAGCTTCGGCACTGACAGGGAGTTCGGCACCTGCCGCCGCGGTTGGCGCCAAAGGTTGTTCGCCTCCCAGTGCTTCAAAACTCGTCGACTCCGCAGGTTGTCGCGAGGGGGAGGTGCCACTTTCACCCGTTTGTTGCTTGCGTTTTTCGCGTCGTTCGGCTTGACAGACTGTACAGATTTGTCGCCCGCTACTCGTCACGTAGACATGTTTTGAGCACGCCATTTTGCCGCACCGTTCGCAAACGATACCACACTCTTCGCACAGCAAGGTTTTACATTCAACGCAATAACCGACAGACCCACGGATGTTACATACCGAGCAATTCACCGAAAGTCCTCCTCTGGCTACTATTCACTCAACGTGTCGGCAAACCCGGGTGCGACACAAACAGCACCCCCATCTCCTTTCAATCTAGCACATGTGGCAACATAATACAACGACTTCATCAGGGGAGAAGCCCCGTCCACATCGACTTTCAGCGTGCTCCGTTAAGTATCAATGACTTGAGATACGTTTGGAACTGAGTGAAACAAGAATCTATTTTGTAAATTCTTTATCCACCAGCACAACCGATTCTGCCGTGAGCCCCGTCAAAATATCCCGAGCTCTGATTATATAGGGTCCCGGAGCTTCATTTAGACTTAACGGAATGTAGGTTTCTCCAACACCGCGATCGCAGTCAAAGGTGCAGTCGTAATGTTTCATCGCAGTTCCCTGGGGACGCATGATTTCCAAGAAAACGGGGTGTCGCCCCGGTTCCCCTTTAGTTGTCTTCATGGCGCACCTGATAGGCAGACGGTTGCCAGCAGTGACCCGTTTTGGTGTTTCCAAAGTGAACTGTTTGAGTTCGTAAGGCAGCCTACTGAAGAGTGCCACTTTACCCGGCGCAACCGAGACAGATAACTTCGTTGAAGAGGGGAATTGCTTTCCACTGAACATATCGTAGGTCTTAAGCCTGTTAGAAAACTCCAAAGTACATCGCGCCGCACGGGTAGAAGTTGTTGGATCAGCAAGCAACCCGAAAATAACAGCATTGTCCCATTGCCAGACCCTCAATTCTGCGCCGGGCAGTCTCTGAAAATCTCTTGATCTTAACCTTACGGGCGGGTTGAATGACGCACGGGTGAGTATGTCGAAAAACTTCTTTCGTATATCTGCACCAACAGATTCTGTCCTTGTTTCCGGATAGTGGCACAATTCTTCTCCAAGTAAGAAAGCTTGCGTATTTCCCTCGGTATTGGCTTCTGATGCGGTTTTGTCTTCAATGGGTGGCATTGCAACAAAGGACTGCCAAAGTACAAACTTTTCGCGAGGGGTTCCGTGTTCATCGTACTTGCCAGGAAGTACATCTGCCGCAATAAACCCACCTTGGCGAAGAAAATCTGCCAAAGCACCTATCTCTTTCTCTTCCAGGGCGTAACAGGCAGGTAGTATTAGCAACTTTATAAAATTAGATGACTGGGAAACGAATGTATCCGGGTCAATAAACCGATATGATACTCCCATGTCTTCTAAGAGACGTATGAATGCTCGTTCTGATTCAGTAGTCTTAACAGAGGTTTCTGGAGCAACATATGAGAAATACCGGCTTGTTTGACTATCGTATATAGCCACTTGCGGGTCAATTTCTCTTTCTTTGCGAAGCAACTCGGAAAAACCGCGATTGATCGAAGCGGCGGTCAGCAGAACTGTCTGTTCGAAATCTGGAACGGTCTTTGCGATTTTTTCGGATCTACAGGGAAAACTCAGCGGATCCGGTTCCAACCAAAGAGCGTTGAAACCATGAAACAAAGCATACCACGGATACCAAATTGCCGAGGTATTGGGCTGTTTACCGTCCGTTTTGAGGATAAGCGCAGCATATGCCTCGTGCGGCAGATAAGAGCGTGTCTTTGCAACCCAGAGGGGGTCAGTCGGTACTGCAAACATTCCCAAGTGTGGAAGAAGTTTCCCACAGTCATACCCTATATACGGATTGTATTCAGAGGGTGCACCAATTCCCACTTTCGCATCAGGCCTCACTTGCCGCACAGCATTTGCAAGCGAAATCTGGGCATTTGAGAATTGCCTATCCATGAAACATCTAAAATCCATCCAAGGCGCTATGGGTCCCAAGGTTCGTGCAACGTCTTCAGAGGCAGGGACTACTTCAGACCAGTCCGAGAACTGAGTATGCCACACGTCATTGAGATGCAAGAGATCCTGATACGTTTGTATCAAGTCTTTTCTGAACTCTTGAAGAGATGCCTTTGACTGACAGACGTTTTCCATTTTTGCAGAGAGGCAACTCTCCCAGCCTAAGGAGAACACAGGAGAAGGCAAGCCGCTCAATTGTCGTGTCACTTCGATCAGGCGACGCACTTCACTGTCCATGTATTCGGAATCTGAAAGGCTCGGGACACGAACCGTACCGTTAAGCACTGTTTCTGGAACTACATGGGCAATCTCAAACACCGGCGACAGCCCTATCTCATTGAGGACATACATCGCGACATCGGAAGGTTGGGTATATATTTCGTCAATCCCCATTTCGGAGAGTGTTGTCAGACGTGCCAGATGATGGTATTCAGAAAGGATAGGTTCTCGGAGTAAAACACGGAACTTGTTCAGCGGTGCAGGCTTGATAACGGGGATATAACAAAAGGCGTATGCCGAACGGCGCAAATTCCATTCGCTAGGTTCTTTTGCGTCACTAAATACACCGAACAATTCCACCTTAATCTTGGTGGCCAGAAGATCTTGAAAACCGAGCTTGCAGATCGTCGGCTCTGTATCGCTGATTACAGGCACAAAACTTTCCGCAACCAAACGTCCATAACTATCGAATGCTCGCACGTACAGAGAAGTTGGTACTTGGCCTGTCGGTATGCCTTTTATGTCTACCGTGATTTGCAGTTCATCGTGTGGATGGAGAAAGGGTTTTGAGAGATGAAAACTCTTGATCTCCGGGAAACCCCGTATGCTAATAGGCTCCGAATACCAATCGATGACTTGCTTCTTCTTGTTGCGCAACCAAATGTCCAGAAGGTGATTACCGGGTCCCGCAAACACGGTCACCTTCGGAGTCGAACCGTCCCGTCTCACAGGCATCGTGGCTTGCCAATTCCGTCCCGGGGTCCGAAGCTGAGCGACTATTTCTACGTTTTTTTTAGTCTGTCCTTCCAGATTTACGATGTACGACTGATAAGATTGAAAGAAGACTCCTTTTTCGAGGAGTTCAATGTACTCCTTTGGAAAGTCGGGAGGGATCTCTGATGGATCTGGACGGGGAAGCGCCTCGGGCTCTACGGACGTGATTTGTGTCTCGATTTTTCTGCCTGATAACCAAAACAAAGTTCGGGCAATCAGCAAGTAATAACACTCCCAAAAGTCGCGGTCTCTATCGATCGACCAAGGGAAGGATGGCATGAAGATATGAGTTTTGGGTGCAGGTGCGTGAAAGAAAAACCGTGCGAGTCTGCCCTCACCTTCCTTTGTTGAAAATGCGGAGACAAAGTCTATCTTCTGTCCCCACTCTGGATTTAAGGGATGTCCTATTCCCCGCACTATGGGGCTATTGTCCATAGGAGAAAATACTTGCATCAATAGATCTTCAAAAACTCCGGGCATGCCTTTGTCTTGAAAATCAATGATAAGAACTCCTGTGCCGGTTTTTGACTTGGCGATAATCTTTTCCATGATATGTTTGGGGATACAGGAAGCGTCCACATTGCCTAAGATGATGACATCGTGTTTTTTTTCTAGCGCATTTTCGATTTCAAGCAACGAATGTTCGTCTGCATCCCCTTTTAGCGGGAAAAAGCTTGTGGTGATAACCACATCAATGCGACGTGATAGATCATCGAGATCGCCTTGACATTGTGCCGGACAGATGACCAAAAGATTTATAGGACCGTCGACAAGGGGCTTTGCCCATGGACAAGGTGGGGGCAATCGTTTTTCCCAATTTGGTACCGAATCTTTTGAGGGAGCTCCATAAGCTGTCGGAAAAACGGAGAATAGAAGAATGCAGCAAAATACTATGTAAGGCGGCTTGTTCATTTGGTGTCTTCTGCAAATTCTCGCTCTTTTGACGTTTTCGCGAAGAAAAGCCTTCTTCACGCCTTCGCCACGCGTTAACGAACGTCGAATCCCCGAATGCCATCCAGCGTCACATTAGGATTCGGCATCCCGTCTCGTGCAGGTAGTATATCGCGCCAGTCCAAATATTCAACATGTCCATCCGCAAATAAATATAAACGTTTTCCGCCCTTGCCGAACCAGCCTCTATCCGTTGAGAACGCCGTGTGGTTTGCGTACCATTCACCGACAAGTACTTTGCGCGTTGGGTGTAGAACGTTCGAAGCTTTTTGGAGAATGGTGGGCAAAGGGTTCATGTACGTATCTTGCGTTGTTGAAAGCGAGTTTATCTGCTCCGGCGAATGATAAAATGCCATGGAATAAGCATAGGAGGTTGAATCATACTGTTTTTCCGAACGGGGGTCACTTGGACACCAAAATACGCCCGATTCGCCGCCTCGAGGGACGTATTCTTCGATAAGTTTTCTCCACCCTCTCCCCATCCATAACCAATAATACGGAGAGGTGCTCACCGGGTCCTGCGCTGCCGGATAAGTCTCCCGATTTTCCAATAAGTACATTTCAAAAGCCATTCCAATTTGGCGAAGATTGTTTAGGCATGAGGTCCTTTTAGCCGCTTCTCTTGTTCGTGCCAAAACGGGCAGAAGTAACGCGGCAAGAACAGATAGAATGGCAACCACTACCAGCAACTCCACCAAGGTAAAAGCATGTTGTTTGGGCTTCATCGCAAGAACAGGCACGCAAATCTTCCGCTTTTCAATATTTAAGGGATTAACGGTCTCAAAAAGGGTTTAGGATAGACTTTAGGCGTTTAAGATTTCAGCCACAGCATCTCGTAGCCACGCCAAGCATACCCGACTGGCTGGTTCCCGCCCTTCTCCTTGCATGAATTTACCGTACTTAGCAAGCAAAGACGGCGGTATTCTTTCAGGATTGACATGTGTTTCTAATGACAAAAAACCGCTATAGTTGTCACGTCGCAGCGCTGCCAGATGACCTTTCCAATCAGCAAGACCTTCGCCCAAGAATACGTTAGGCCTACTGCCGTCAGGTTCCACTTTGGCATCTTTGACGTGAATGTGTACGATGTCTTTCTTCACTAACTCGTAGCCATCCGGATACGGGGGACAATCATCTGATTGGGGATCCTGGATATGGTTAGTGGGATCCCACACGGCTTTTATTCGGCTACAACCCAACCGGTCAAGGAAATATCGCAAATGCCGCGCGGTGCCTACGTAGCATGCCGCTTCGTTCTCCAAGCCCAGGATGACGCCTTTTTCCTCCAAGATCTCGGGTACGGGCTCATAGGCTTTCAGCATAGCATCCCAAGGCTTTTCTGTCACTTGATTGTGATCCCAAAACGCAAACCCGCGAATGAGGTTACAGCCGAGCTCAAGTCCAACGTCTGCGGCTCGCCTTAGGATGTCCAAGTGTTCTCTCAGTTGAGAAGGATCGTCCAGATCGCATTTGCCAAAGTTGGTTCCCATACTGCAAACCACCACGTTATGGTCGTCTAAGATCCTTTTTGCCTCTTGTATCTGTGCAGGAGTGAAATTCTGGGCTACTGTGTCCCACACTTTTCTTAACTCAGCGCCTTCCACGCCGAACTCATTCATGACACTGCAAGCCCTTGCTAAATCTGTTGAAATCTCATCGGTAAACGCACCAAGTTTAAACATATAAGCCATGTCCTTCGGAAGTTGTCTACAAAATATGTTTGAAATTAAATTGTACAAAAGTTTTACTGTTGTTGCCAAATGCCGGCAAAGTCTTGAATATTCTATTACGCTACTCTATAACTGCGAAACTGTCTTTATCCTTTTACTTTTTCAAGCATGCTGCTTCAGAATTTCGTGCAGGGAGTGTCTTTTTGAAAAACATAGAGCACTGTGAAATATTACATGGCGTGAAAGCAATCGAATCAACGGCTTACAAAGCCAACAGGTGAGGAAACCAACTCATGAACAGGCCGAATATTCTATACATCCATTCCCACGACACAGGACGTTATATTCAACCGTATGGCTATGCAGTACCGACTCCTAATTTGCAAAGGCTCGCACAGGAAGGGGTACTCTTTCGTCAGCATTTTTGCGTCAATCCCACATGCAGCCCAAGCCGTGCCTCTTTGCTCACGGGCTCTTATCCTCACGAGAACGGTATGGTGGGTTTGGCTCATCGTGGTTTCAGACTGAATGATTACAATCAACATGTTGTGCACTATTTGCATAGGCACGGCTATACATCAGCCCTTGCAGGAGTTCAGCATGTCGCATCCGATAGCGAGGACAAAAAGGCCTGGCAAGTCATTGGCTACGAGCATTACCTTGCTGATCCAGGAAAAGCGGATGAGGCTGCCTGTGCATTTCTCTCGCGCGCTACAGACCAGCCTTTTTTCTTGGATGTGGGCTTTTTCGAGACCCACAGGGTTTTCCCAGAGGTCGATCCAAATGCAGACGACGTGAAGTACTGTATTCCACCTGCGCCACTTCCTGATACCCCAGAGACACGGCGTGATATGGCAGCATTTAAGAAGGCAGCCAAACGTCTTGACGAAAGAATGGGACGTGTGTTGGACGCCCTTCATCAATCCAGCCTTGTAGATAATACACTAGTAATATGCACTACTGATCATGGCATTGCTTTTCCTAAGATGAAATGCAATTTATATGATGGTGGGATAGGAGTCATGCTGATCATGCGTGGTCCCCGAGGCTTTACTGGGGGCAAGGTAGTTGACGTTTTGACAAGTCATTTAGACATATTCCCCACGATATGCGACATTTTGGAAAGTCAAGCCCCGCCCTGGTTGCGAGGGAAATCTTTGTTGCCCCTTATCGAAGGCAGCCACAAAAAGATACATGATAATCTTTTCTTCGAGATAAATTATCACGCGGCTTATGAACCGGTGCGAGCCGTTCGAACCGAAAGATGGAAATACCTACGTAGGTTTGATCCTCGGTTACGTCCGGTGTTGCCCAATTGCGATGATTCCGAAAGCAAGACATTGTGGATGTCTTGTGGATGGAAAGAACAAGTCTATACTGAAGAAGAACTATATGATCTGGTATTTGACCCCCACGAAACTAATAATCTTATCTATTCGGTTTCGCATGCGGCTGTACGGGAAGAATTGAAGTCTTTGCTTTGGCATTGGATGGAAGAGACCGCTGACCCAATCCGATTTGGGAAGATACCAGCCCCTCGTAGGGCGCGCGTGAACGACCCGGATGGAGTCTCTCCCACAGAACCTCCGCTACCCCTGGCGCAGCCTTGAACTCCATATTTCCTGCTAGGATTGTGTTTTCTGAAATGGTTTGTAGCATAATATAATCGCAATTCTAAACATAGACGTTTTTATTTGCGAGGCGTGACGTATGTCCAACAGCCACGAAGAGATAAAGCAAGAAGACACGACGCGACTCATTTCCGAAGAAGAGATGGAAAGATTGCGCCGAGCATCTCCAGAAAGACGAAGAGCCTCCCTGATCGTCGTCACGGGAGGTGAAATCGGAAGGGAATATGAAGTGGTTGGCGATGAAGTTGTTATAGGCCGCTGCGATACTGCGGATATTCGAATCAATTCCCGACTCGTTTCACGCCGTCACGCCGCCATTCGTCGGATCACTGAAAAGAACATGGAGCGTTATGTCGTCGTTGATTTAGAAAGCATGAATGGTACGTTGCTCAATAACAATCCTGTGAAATCGGCTGAGCTGCAAGAAGGAGACAAGATTCAAATAGGCGAAGTTGTATTTAAATTTGGATATCAAGACGCATTTGATGCGCAATTCCACAAAGAAATTCACCGTCTTATTCATTATGACCGGCTCACGGGACTGATGACGATGGAGTCTTTCCGACGCGTTTTGGAGGATACGATTCATTGTGCCCAACCGGGCGAGGTGTTTACGTTGGCGATGACCGATTTGGACGGTTTGAAACGAGTGAATGATACATATGGGCACTTGGCAGGACGCATGGTTGTCGAAGCCATGGGGCAAATGATACGGGATACATTACGGTCTACCGATATCCCCGCCCTCTACGGCGGCGATGAGACGGTGATCTTGTATGCAAAAACAGGATTGGAAGAGGCTTGTGAGGTCGCGGAACGATTGCGCCATGTGATCAAGTCGCGCACGTTCCAATATAACGAGCATACCTTCGGCGTTACCATCAGTCAGGGTTTGGCACAATGGCCTACTCACGGTGCGACTCCTGAAAGAATCATCGCAGCTGCAGACGCCGCACTTTATCGTGCGAAAGCGGCAGGTAGGAATTGTGTAAAGACCGCCGCGGACTAATATGGCAGGATTGATCACTCTCATTACGGATTTTGGCACACGGGATCATTATGTGGCTGCAATGAAAGGAGTTATTTGGTCAACCTATGCCGAAGCGCGTATTGTCGACCTAACTCATGAAATTCCACCTCATCACATTCACGAAGCCGCCTATTTTCTTTTCTGTGTTTTCCCATGGTTTCCAAAAGGAACCGTCCATGTTGTAGTGGTGGATCCTGGCGTGGGTACGGCACGACGCGCCCTGGTGGCTAGTTTAAACGGCCAATTTGTTGTATGTCCGGACAACGGAATTTTGACATTTCTATTTAGAAAATTCGGTTTGGAGGAGATTCGTTGTATCGAAAATGCCCGTTTTACAAGACCCACTGTATGCAAGACCTTTCACGGCAGAGACCTGTTCGCTCCAGTAGCAGCGCACATTTCAAAAGAAAACAAAGTCCCGTCCGACATTGGTTCCCTTGTTACCGCACCGGTATGTTTTGAGTTTCCGGAACCTGAATTTATATCCTCGGACACACTTTTGTGTACGGTAATTCACATAGACCGTTTTGGGAATATCATCACAAACCTGCCGGAGGAGCTGATAGCCGGCCGCGTTGTGCGAAAAGTCCTGTTTGGTGATACGATAATTGATAAACTTGGTCAAACGTATGCCGATGTCCCCGAAGGTGAGTCATTGGCGCTTGCGGGCAGTAGTGGCTTTATCGAAATCGCAGTCAACGCAGGGGACGCAGCAAAACGATTGGGTGTAAAGGTTGGCGACTCTGTGAAAGTTTGCTTCTCGCAACCGCATCAAAAACCCAAGGTCACATAGGAGTATCAATGCATGATCAGACGCGAGAAGATTGAATGGCTGGACTTGTGGGTGGAAGGCGCTAACGCGTCGACGACACTGCCTCGGGTGCTTCTTGTGGGGGATTCTATTGCAAGGTCTTATTATCCCATCGTGCAAAAAGTCCTTGGCGATAAGCTCCAATGCGCCCGTCTCACGACGTCCAAATGTCTCACAGACCCCCTGTTCTTTAAAGAGCTTGACCTCTTGCTCAGCACCTATCGTTTCCAAGTGGTTCATATTAACAATGGACTGCATGGACTTGACTATGACGATCGTACTTATGCGGCACATCTTCCAAGGGTTTTTCGAGTCATTGAGAATCACTGCCCGGGCTGCAGAGTTATTTGGGCACAGACGACTCCCATGCGACAACCGACCGACCTCTCGCAGTTCCACCCACAAACTGCTCGAGTTCGCGAACGAAACCGTATAGCCCGAGAAATCGCCGATACCCGTAATGTACCTGTCAATGACCTCTTTTCTCTGGTGGCAGACCACCCGGAATACTTTGCTGAAGATGGAGTTCACTTGAATTCTAAAGGGCAGACTGTTGTTGGAGAGCGGGTTGCCGCATTTATTCTCGGCGTGTTTGAGGGTGACATTGAGTTTCGTCTTTAAGACGTTTCCCTCTTTGATTGGGCGCACGCCGAACTAGTAAGGCCAGAAATGATAGACCTGTGTTTCCATGATAATCCCGTAGAGATTCCACACCGAACCGATACAGAAATCCCCTATAATTAGGCCAATGAAAAAGGGGGCTGCCGGCCTATAAGCGCGGGTTCCCCCATATTTCAGCAAGATGACTTTGATTGCCCAAGCAAGGAACACACATAGCCAAAGTTGATCCATGGACCACGAACCGCTTGTAGCGTAACCGACAGGATGAAAGGGCCACCAAGCGAGGTTCATGCGAAGTACGGCGAGTCCGAGGCTTGTCAAAATCCCTACAAAAACGGCGATAAGGTTCGCACGCTGGTAAGCGGGCGGCGCCGTAAACTGAACGTAGATATTGTCCCATGTCTCCCGTCCGAACCACTCTCCCGGCCCAATTATCTCAGCCGAGGCACCGTACTTATTAAACGCCCACAGTAAGGCAAAGAATGCCCAGCCAGTGCCAGTCAAAATTGCCAGTCCCATCGCCCACGTGTACCGCCAATTACTCATTTTCAGGCGTTCGGCAACCCGATAGGCTTCCAATCCATGTGGCATGGGGTGACTGCGATAGGCTCGGTTAAAAAAGTTCAAGAAACCAAACATGGTAAGATCGGTCGGATAATGTTGACGGAGCCATGCCGCACCAAAGAACCGCGTTATTTGTCGTTCAGGACCTATTGCGTGCAAATCATGACACGGCGGTCCCAACTCAGCACGCATCCGCGTTACTGCAAGGGATATCAAAAAATACATGAGAAAAAACAAACTTACTATCCATGCCGACATTCCCGCAGTGATACAAAACCAATAAAGAAATCCCAGACCAAAGATAGTGAGTAACAACGCCGTTCTCGCCTCTAGGATGTCTTCTTTCGAGCAGTCAACGGTTGCTTTTCCAAAAGCCATTCCCACCACGCGAGCGATGTGACGCCTGGATATCCAGAGCCCAATTAGGGCGATCGCATAATATCCCCCAGCTGTCTGTTCTTCCACGAATGGAAAGCCGATCATACCTTGTATCCCGATATGACTGGCAAAAACGCGCTGCAATTTCCAAAAAACAAAAAAGAACCAACACGAAAACGCAAGATCCGTCGGCATGAAAAAACACATCCCGATTGCAAAAGGATAAAAAGATACCCATGCGGGTCCCATATCACGCCAGGGTCTTTCAGGGAATAGTTCCTGGATATTCAGAATATGCACGATGGGGATCTTGGGCATTAAGGGGAACAGGACATTAATTCCGTTTATAAGGTCGATAGCCGCGGCAATAGCAAACCCTGTCCAAAAAAATCTGCTACGCAAAATACTGCGTGTTTCTACAGCAAGGGCAAACGGAACTTGAAGGACAGGGTAAGAAAGCTTTTCATTTTCAACCCATTGCTTCCGTAAGAGAAGATTCAGTCCCCACATAACGGCGCACAGGGCTATGATAAAACCGTACCAATAAAGGATAGGCACAATCCATGGCATCAGATTGCGGAGGTCAAAAATAGATTCTTGTCCGAGATACGCGCTTTGCAAGGCATCAGGATCTTGTACTACCAACCAATCTGGAACATAGGGCATTACGTCATCATAACGGTGTTCGATGGGTTGAAACCGGTGCAAATGGGATAGTGTGGGCACAAGTATTTGTATCATGTCGTGTCCGGCAAGAGCGCTAGAAATCGCCAACATGGTATAGACTACGAGCAGTTCTTGCGGCGTTAAGGCGATGTCCGGCCGTATTTTGCTGAGGATTAGATTAACTAACACAAGCAGAAAAAGAATAAAAACGACGTTGTAAAAGAGGCTGATGCTTGTGGGTTCGCCCGAGTACCAGACTATTTCAGAAAGGGCTAACCAGAAGGCATTAACGGGTATCAACAATAGGCCGAGTGCAATACTTCGAAACGTAACATTCATTGGTTCAGCCCCACGTTTCAATAGATTACCAGAATCTTAGAAAGAGAAAAAACTGCTTTGCCGTGTGCCGCTTTTGGGAAGGTTCCTCGTTCGTGGTATCTTGATTGGAGGAGGTCAGACTATGCTTGAATTTTTCGATTGTGCCCATAAGCTCCTTGATCAAATAGAGAAGACACAAGCGGCGAACATAACACAGGCGGCGGAGGTCATTGCTACCTCTCTTCGTCGAGGAGGTATATGGCATGTGTTTGGTACAGGACACTCCCATTTTATTGCTGAAGAACTATATTTCCGCGCGGGAGGCTTGGCCGCAGTCAATGCCATTCTTTTCCCGCCGTTGATGCAACATGAAGGTCCTGTAACAAGCACGAAACTTGAACGGATGTCCGGTTTGGCTAAGGTCGTTTTTGAAAGGGAGGACATTCGTCCGATCGACGTCATGATGATTGTTTCGACCAGCGGGAAAAACGCCGTGCCCGTTGAAATGGCATTACTTGCCAAAGAAAAAGGCTTGAAAACCATAGCGTTGACCTCGTTGAACCAGTCGAAAGCGGCAACGTCCACACCCGGCATCGGGAAAAAACTTTTCGAAATTTGCGACATAGTTATCGATACGTGTGGCGAACCCGGAGATGCAGCGCTGCCGGTCCCGGGAACATCTTTAAGGACAGCTCCTACCTCCAGTCTTGCCGCGATTGCTATCGTAGAGCAAATTGTTTATCAAGTTTGTTGCGTTTTTGTGAGGGAAGGGAAAGAACCTCCGCTTTTCAAATCTGCAAATCTTCCGGGTGGAGACGAATGGAACGCACGAATGATTTCCCAATATCGCGACCGAGGAAAGCTTCGATAATTGGAGCGCGTTTCTCTTTTGCCTCTAATTGATTCTTCCGTCGAGAGCGCATAATGGACTATTCAGAAAAAATCCGCAAATATGCAGAGACTTTAGGCTTCGATGCCTGTGGTATTGCCGCCGTGGAGTGTATCGATCCAGCTGGCCGTTTCAAGAAGTGGTTGGAGCAGGGCTTCCATGCTCAAATGAATTGGCTCATAAAAACCGCAGAAATTCGCTTAGATATTAGACGAAGGTTGCCCGGGGCTCAGTCAGTCGTGGTTGTCGCGAGGAATTATTACGCGCCAAGACCCACGGTGCCACTCCATGCTGTGCGCGTGTCACGATATGCTTGGGGTCTGGACTACCATTACGTTCTCCGGCGTCCTCTGGAGAGTCTGGCAGCCTATATCCGTTCTTTGGCGCCTGAGACAAGGACCTTTCTTTCCATCGATAACGGTCCTGTCTTGGAGAAATTCTGGGCGGCAAGGGCTGGTGTCGGGTGGATTGGCAAGAACAGCTTGGTAATTCGCGAAGGACTTGGGTCATGGTTTTTTCTCGGTTGTGTTGTGACCACCCTGCCGCTCCAACCGGATGTCCCTTTGGAAAATCGCTGTGGGGAATGCAAGGCGTGTATGGATGCTTGTCCCACTGGAGCAATCGTTGAAGCAGGGGTTGTGGATGCACGTCGCTGCATTTCGTATCAAACGGTTGAAAATCGCAAGGAGCTAGATTCTGACATTGCGAAACACATCGACCCGTGGGTTTTTGGCTGCGACATATGCCAAGAAGCTTGTCCATGGAATCGTGATGTCAGAAAAACATCGGAACGACAATTTCACCCCATACCCAAACATGCAAACCCTGATCCCCAGGAACTTCTTGGTTTGACCGCTGAGTCTTTCGCTCACGAGTTCACCAATACACCAATTTCGCGCGCCGGCCTTGCGAGAATTAAGAAGAACGTCTTGAAAATATTAGAAAATCGCGGACAGTCTATTCCGTTATATCAGGAATTTGACGGGGCATCTGAGAAAGAGCCGCTGTCAGGATCTCCACAATAAGACTGTTTTGACTTTTATTCTCAGCTTTTGCTGCGAGACGAATGGCTTCAAATAGGTCTGCTGGAACTTTAATCGCCATTTTTCGGGTTTCATAGAGTGGCGAACGAAGCGAATCCGTCTCCTCAGACTCAGATTCAACCAAAGCATCATCGAATAGATATGTTTGTTCCGGGGGAGGTAGATTCAGCTGCGACATATCTCCTTCGGGAAAGACTTTCTCCAACACCTCACGATTTGACAAGCCGGCAGCGATGAGCTCCTGTATTTTTCCTCGTCCCCCCATAGCGTGGAGATGCCGGGCAATTCCCCGTATTGTCATGGCATAGCCGCTTTCCCGAATAAAAGCAACGGCACTATCACCTTCCAACCCGCGACGAACAGCTTCTATTATTCGTTCATGTTTTGCACTTACTTGCATAGGCTTCTCGTTGCCCGTTCAGACCCGACACATCAATCTAAGCCGAAACAACCTCAGAAATACAAAAATCATTATCTGGTGTCATAGTCTTGCGGTTTTGGATAGTATTTTTCAAGGCATTCCGGACAAAGGCTGTGGCTAAATTGTGCTTCCGAGTGTTCCTGAATGTAATGCTCCAGTTTTTGCCAGGACTCTTCATCAGTTCGAATCCGGTGGCAATACATGCAAATGGGCAAAATTCCTTGTAAGGTCTTGATGTGTTTCAGAGCATCTTTTAGCTCGGTCACCCGCTGTCGCAAGGCAACTTCCAGTTCCACCACCCTTTTGCCAACATTCACTCTTGCCTGCAGTTCACCGGAGTCAAATGGTTTGATGATGTAGTCGTTAGCGCCCGCATCGAGCCCTGTAATAATGTCCTGGGTCGTACTTCGGGCTGTGAGGAGGATGATGTAACAAGTCTCGTCGCGTTGCGTTTGGTGCACACGTCTGCAGATATCCACGCCATCCATGCCCGGCATGATCCAGTCAATTACAGCCAACGGCGGCGGCTTTTCTGCCTCTAAGGCATTGAGGGCTTCGATACCATTAGACACTTCGATAACTGTATATCCCCATTTGGTGAGTGATGCGGTGAGTAATTTCCGAGTTACGGCGTCGTCATCTGCGACAAGTACTTGCATAAAACAGCCCCCACTAGGATTTCCAAATTCACTCGCGGGAAAGTCTCACGCGAATCGGTTCTCTAATTCCTACCAAGTCGGCAAACTTCTTGATACGAAGGAGTAAATTATCTGTTATCAGGGAACCCTCGCGTACCAAAAGTCTTCCGTCTACTGTGATAACATCTTCCGTCAAAATCAAACCCGGCCGTAAGTCCGAAAGCGCTATGGGCATTTCGCGGAGAAGTATGGTTTCGTCTTTTTCCTTGTGTTCTCCAAAAATCTCGACGGCGGCATATAGAACCCGCGGATCATACCAACCATCCCGCTGACGCATTTCTTTGAGTGCATCTTTTCTTGAGTGTCCCTCCGCCTCGAGTTTCAGCATGTCCAAAATGACCTTCAGAATACGGGAGGCCAGAGGAATATCTTTCCCAGCAACATTGTCTTTCGGAACCCCGTTTCCGTTGAAAAGCTTGTGTTGATACAAAATGATCCGAGACACGGCTTCCAGTCGTGGAATGCGAGACACTAACTCATGGGCTACGATCGGAGCAGTAGCGATTGCCTCTTCTTCCTCTTGTGTCAGTTTCATCCCCGTGTAGGCTTTAACAAGGACCTCGTGAGGGATCGCCATATAACCAATCTGGGACAATGTCGCGGCAAGTTCCAACTCCCAAAGGTCATCCACTCGAAGTTTTTCACCCAAACTCTTGGCGTGGTTACGCAACAAAACAGTGCGCCCGAATGCCTCCGGATCAACCCAGGACAAAATTTCTGCCAAGAGTTCCACGGCGCCTTTCAGGGTTCCTTCCAGAAGTTCTTTCTCCGCGGTGACCAAGCGATATTGATTGATGGCCGCAATCAGGGAGTTGCCCAAGACGTCCGGCGGGCAAGGTTTTGTCAGAAATCGAAATATATTACCTTCGTTAACTGCTTGCATTGCCACATTAATGTCAGCGTTTCCCGTCAGCATCATCCGCACCGTGTCGGGCGCAATTTCCTTTACGCGAGCAAGAAATTCCACCCCATCCATGCCTGGCATGCGCATGTCAGCCACCACAACAGCAAACGGGCCTTGTTCCGATATGATTCTTAACCCTTCTGCCCCGCCTTGGGCAGTTTCTACATGCAGAATTCCCCGAAGCTTTCTCCGGTAGGCATCCAAAACGTTCTGGTCATCGTCTACAAAAAGAATCTTTTCGTTCATGTGTCTCCCTCTTGTTTCGGATTAAGCTGTCGACAAGCATTTTCCCATTTGGACAGCGATTCCTGTACTCCAGCGCGTTCGAGATAGTTTTGATCAAAGGATAACGTAGGAGATGTTTCATCTCTCGCCTTTTCCCAATTAGCGAACACGTTGGCAACGTGTACCGCAGTCAACGCAGAAAAACCAGAGCCCTGGCATTCTCCTGGTTTATGGTGAAAAGCCACAGATTCCACGATCGGGTCAGGCAACCCCCAAATGCCCAAAAGATAGGCGCCTATTTCTGCATGAGTGATTCCAAAAAGTTCTTGTTCAATGCAGAAAAGCTCTCGTTTTTCCTGAGTCGCTCGTTTGATCGCCGTGCCGTATTCGTCACGAAGCCCAGAAGCAAGAAGGAGTTTACCGATATCATGCAGCAAACCACCAGTCAGACACTCACTTTTTATTCCTTCGCCAAGTCCCATTTCCTTAGCTATCGTCTGAGCATATCCGCCGACCATCATACTATGATGCCACAGCGCTTCCATCGAAAAACCCGGTGGCATTTTCTTACCGCTGGCGCTTTGAAAAACTCCTGCTACCAACACCAGGCTTCGAATGGTATCTAAGCCCAAAAGCCCGACGGCTTGAACTGCCGTATTTACTTGGCGACGAACTCCAAAAAAAGCTGAATTCACTAACTGAAGCACTTTAGCGGTCATAGCTACATCCGATTCAATAATATGCCCAACATCTGCAACGGAGCTTTCCGGGTCTTGCAACTTTTTTACTAACTTTGCATAAGTCTCCGGGAGTGCAGGAAGGGTTCCAACTCGAGAAACCGTCTCGGATACTGTGGGACTATTGAAAATGTCGCGAAGGGCAAATGCGCGGTCCACAGTGGACTTTAATGCTTTGGGATCGCACGGTTTTGACATAAACTGATGGGCTGCACCCACAGAACGAAAAATCGTTTCCCTGTCTGACTGCCCGGAAAGCACGAAACGCACCATTCTGGGGAAACGTTCTCTGACGATAGAAAGAAGCTCTGCGCCGTCCATTCCCGGCATGCGCATATCAGAGACAATAATGTCGAACTCCTCTTGTGCCAGAATTTCTAGCGCCTTTTGCCCGCTGTTAGCGAATGCCATTTTCCATTCTTTTCTCAAAGGAAACAGCATACGCTGAAGTCCCTCCAAAACATTGGGTTCATCATCTACGAAGAGAATCTTCCGCATATTCTATCTCCCCAAAGCATAACTCAAGTCAGCGGCAGAATAGATTTCTCGGTAGGCAATTTTATCCAAAAACCGCTTCTTATTCTCCGTCAATCGGTATTCGAATGATGAACGTTGTCCCTTGCCCCTCTTCGGTTTCAAACGTGATGGTACCTTTGTGTTTATCAACAATGACATTTCGTGCAATCGCGAGACCTTGGCCGGTGCCCTTGCCAACTTCTTTCGTAGTAAAAAATGGGTCAAAAACCCGATTTCGGATTGCCTTAGGTATGCCGGTTCCTGTATCGCTGATTCGTATTTCGACCCAATCTCCGTCCCGACGTGTAGAGATAGTAATCTTACCTTTTTCTTTTGAGCCATCTCCTATTGCGTCACGTATAGCATGTGCCGCATTTACAATTATATTAAGAATAACTTGATTGAATTCTCCTTCTAAGCAGTTGACAGCCGGCAAAGAGGGGTCAAAGTCAGTAAACACATCTGCCACATATTTCCATTCGTTGCGTGATATGGTAATGGTGTTTTGGATGCAGTGGTTCAGATCGACGCGATGCTTCTCTTTGGCGTCAGGATGGGAGAACTCTTTCATTGCCAACACAATGGAAGCGATACGTCGAATTCCTTCTTGAGATTGTTGGATTGCTTTAGGAACCTCCTGTTCCAAAAACGAGAAATCGACGTCTGTTTTGAGTTCGTCGATTTTTTGCACAAACGGTGCAAGAGTTGAATCGGAACGCGCAGCTGCCAGTAATTCTTCATAGGCTTGTTGAAGCTGCGTTATCTGGCTAAATGCATCCGACAGAAAGGCGACGTTATCTCCTACGTATTGAGTTGGTGTATTGATCTCGTGTGCGATCCCCGCGGCTAATTGTCCTATGGATTCCAGTTTTTGCGATTGTACTAATTGCGCTTCCATGTTTAGACGGTCCGTAATGTCCGCGCCAATCAAAAATATTCCCCGAATCTTCTGTTCGTTATCTTGGATAGGGTGAATAGTAACCCCGAGAATCCTTTCTTTGCCCTCAGGTGTTGTAAGATGTATGTGCGGTAGTCTGTGAGGCTTTCTCAGCGCTGTCCATACAGCCCAATTGAAATGCTCGGAAATGTCCCAAGGTATTGCAAGTTCCCTCAAATCTTTGCCCAGAGCATCCTTGGCAGTGATTTCAAAAAGAGTTTCCGCCGCTGCGTTCCATCGCGTAATCCGCAACTCTTCATTTAGGCCAATAAGAAACGAAGACAGCGAACTTAGTAGAAGTTCCGTTTCCTCATTCGCCTTTAGGAGTTCTGATCTCAACTTGAACTCTTGTGACATCTCTCGAGCCACATGTATCACGCCCGCCACCCCGCCGTCATTGTTCTTGTATGCCCTAGTTACTACATGATAAGGACGACCATGTATCTCCCAATATGACACAAACTCATCATTTTGTGCTTGGGTCAATTTTTCCAGAGGGCAGTAGTCCGGTGGCATTTTTGTCTGATGGATCACCTCAAAACAGCACTTTCCACAAAGTTCTTGAGGGGATGTACCCAAAGAAGTCGCAGTCGCCCGGTTTGCTCTCACAATTCTGTGGTCAGAATCAACCACAAGGACACAGTCGGGATAGGCGTCAAATAAACTTTGCCATTCACGGGTGACTCTTTCCTGCTCTCTGGCATTTTCAATGGCGTCGCGGTGTGCCAACGCCCGCTGGATAACGAAATCGATGCGTCTAATTTCAGCTGGCTTCGTGATGTAATCAAAAGCACCCAGACGCATTGCTCCAACGGCATGCGCCGCGTCGTTATATACGGTCAGCACGATAGGAATGGTGGAAATACGTTCTTTTTTTAGTGCCGAAAGGAATTCCAAACCATTCATGCCAGGCATTTCTAAATCTACAAGCGTGATATCGTATGGTTCCCCATGTAATCGGCGAAGAGCACTTACGGCATCCAATTCGAAAGCCGACTCATAACCCTCTAAATGTAAAGCTTTTGCAACTGCCTCTGCGGTATTCTTGTCGTCATCAACCACCAAAACGCGCGTCTTACTACTCATTACACATACCCCCATTTTACCGTCTCAGCGGTGCCGACTTTGTTAGAACTTGTGCTACGAAAGCACGATATTATCAAAAATATTATAGCACAAATACACCTAAAATACAGTACGCTAATCAATTATTATTTGATTTATTTATCTATCGTCATTATTTTCTTTTTTAGTATTGAGGGAACCAACTCAAAAATTGCTGTTGTCCATCGCTTCGTCCTACTATATTGGGGCTGGAAATATTTTGCCAAGACACCTGCATGTCACAGAAAACTATCTTGCGGGAGACAACACAAATGACATCAAGACGTTTGCGCGTGGCGATTGTAGGCTTGAGACATCTTCACCCCAGACTTTACATGCCGCATTTCAGTGGATCCGGTCTGACCGATGTAATTGCTGTTGTGGAAAAAGACCCCGCGCTGAGAAATCAGTTTTCCGGCGAATTTGGAGTGAAAGCATATGCCAGCATAGACGACCTGTTACGGGCGGATAAGCCGGACATAGCAGCCATTTTTCTTCCACACGATGAATGTCCCGATACAGCAATCGTCTTGGCACGACAAGGTGTCCATCTAATGGTTGAAAAGCCCACTGCCACCCATGCCGAAGGAGCCGCCCGCATTCGGATAGCCGCGCAGGAGGCGGGCGTTCTTTTCACAACAGGGTATTGCTGGCGTTTTCATCCTGTGGCTCGGGAATGTAAGAGATTAATTGAAAGCGGCATATTGGGTACGGTGGTAGGTGGGGAAGGCAGATGCGCTGCGGGACGAGTGGAACGTTATCTTAAGGGTAATTCCGCGTGGATGCTTCAAAAGAGGCATTCCGGCGGGGGACCACTTTTCAATTTGGGTGTCCACTGGATTGATCTGTTCCGTTGGATGTTAGGAGACGAGCCAACTGAAGCAAGTGGACAAAACGTCAAGGTCAACAAGCAATATGACATTGAAGACAATTCCTTTGCCCACATCAGATTTTCAAAAGGTGCCGTTGTGGCGCTTGATATCAGTTACACGGTTCCTAACGCTTATCCGTACAGTCGAGATCTTTATATTTCTGTTCGTGGCACCAAAGGCTGTCTTTCTTGGGCACCTGCGTTTGAGGGGGAAAGAGATGTTCTTCTCGTTTGCAGCGACGCTCCAGAATTTGCCGGGTCCCCTCTACGGAAAGTCGAGTTTGAGTTGGACCGAACACCTGGCTACGGCGGCATCATGGGCATGACGTATGTGCGTCGTTTTGCCGAAGCCGTCCTGAAAAAAAAGCAACCCGACATTTCCGGCGACGACGCCGTAGCAGCACTCCGCGTTGTGGAGGCGATCTACAAGTCTGCAAAATCCGGAAGAATTGCTCGAATAGAAGGGTGATTTCGAACTAGGCGTTCGGCAACGTAATTACCACGGCCCCGTCCCCCGAAATTCATGTCGAAGAGGCTTTGTGTAGCGCGTGTAGCACGTAATGACTTGATTCAGGTTCTCATCCGGCTCGAAGAAGAGCAACGCATCTTCGGATGCGAACAGTGTCCCCGCCGACACAACCGTATTCTGGTCTTCGGGGGTTGTTCGAGCGCCAAAGGGGTACACAGCGGGCCTTGACCAATATGTAAATCCCCAGCCATAGTTTGCAACATACGTGCAAGGGACTGTTTTGGGTGTCGGATTGCCTGAGAGGTTTCCAACGAAGTCTCGTTTTCGTAACGTGGCTATACCGTAGTTACGATAGGCATTCCAGCCTGCAACCCAGGGCACATTCCAGTCCAAGATACCGAGCGCACCGGGTTCTACCCCTTGAAGATTTGCCCTGCCTTCCTCGTCTCGGTGGGCATTTATATCGATGGAAACGATGTTCCTGTGTTCATCCGGCCACGCATAATGTGTCAATACATCGGGCGATTTTCCATCGGCATCTTTTTCATTTGGCGTTGGTTTGTGGGTATGACTGACAACGATTTCTCCAATACGAACGGCGCGTGCCGACCGGTTCTGCGTAAAATGGATTGTGCTAGAAATATCAACCCACGGAATGTGGGCATAAAATGTGTAGGTTACCGACACCATGACATCGGAATATCTAGAAAGAGGCCCCCAACGAAAATAGCGCAATGCCAGAGGTCCCTTTTCTAGGCGTTGGTTAGGGGGCGCTGGCCAATCGTAATCGTGGTCCCAACCCTGGGGAGGGCTCCACACGTCAACCCCGAAATGCATCGGTATGGTGTGATAAAACATCTTTTCCGACTCATCTCTGTTTGCGAGGCGGGTGTGCAAAATCCCCCCGGATTTAGGGTCTAATGTCACATCATAGAATTCATTGACGATATGGAGCGCCGGCGGTTCGCCACTCACCTGTAGTGGGTTGGGGTCTTCCGCATCAGGCAACGTCGCTGTTTTTTCCTTATTCTTGGGAGATCCCCAAAACAGCCGATAACAGACGGTACCATTGGCAGGACATGACGCAAAGAATAAGATATTCGCACTTTCAGCAGACGCAGGCTGGACAGCCGTTTCGTTGGGCGTGTAAATGGACTCCGCTTTACCCAAAAGCTGATGGGGTATCAATTCTCCCATGTTGTCATCAGACAATCGGACAACGCGAATGTCGTTCTGCCAATTTTTGTCCGTAGGACCGGGAACACTTAACGTCAGCTCGACAGGCTCGTATTTGCGCTCAATTCCTGCTGTTTCTCGGGCAACATAGTCATATGAAAAAGGGAAAACATGTTTCCACGAGGATGTGTCAACGTTAAGTGCGTCGACTTGATAAGAAAGAATCAAAAAACATGCCCAGACTGCGAATAATCTGCAACGCCCGCGCATGTTTTGCCTCCTTTCGAATAGTACCGAGTCCGACAACTCAAGACTCGTCCAGCGGCAATACATTTTATGCTTGTCGCAGCACTTCTGCAATAGCCGAACAGAGGGCGTCCATGTTCTGTTCTGTCATACCCGCAACGTTGATACGTCCATTACCCACAATATAGATGGAGTGCTTTTCACGCAGTAGTTTCACATGTTCTGGGGAGAGTCCCGAGAAGGAGAACATACCCTTCTGTTTTTCAATAAACGAGAAATCTTGTGTCACACCTTTACTCTGCAAGGTATGCACAAAAAGCGTCCGCATACGCGCAATACGTTCTCGCATCTGACGTACTTCACTCTCCCATTGTTTCTTAAGTTCAGGTGTGTCCAATATCATGGAAACCAACATGGCCCCGTGGGCAGGCGGGTTGGAGTAGTTGGTGCGGATGCACCTCTTGATATGTCCTAGCGCCGTTTGAGCCTGCGATTCAGAACTTGCGACCAACGTTAAAGCGCCTACCCGCTCATTGTAGAGTCCGAAGTTCTTAGAAAAAGAGGAAGCAATCAGCATTTCCGGAACGGTGGCAGCGAGCGTGCGAACGCCGGTTGCGTCTGAGTCGATCCCTTCCGCGAACCCTTGATATGCAAAGTCTACGAACGGTATCCAGCCTTTTGCTGCTGCCATGTTGGCGATGGCTTCCCACTGCGCCGGACTCGGGTCTACACCAGTTGGGTTGTGGCATCCCCCGTGGAACAAAACAACTTCTCCCGCGGGTATTTTTTCTAAAGTTGACATCAAGTTCTCAAAGTCGAGAGTCTTTTGTGCCGCGTTATAGTAAGGATATGATTTTGTGATTATGTTTGCCGCAGCAAAAATGCCCGGATGATTGGGCCAAGTCGGTTCACTTACCCAAACGGTTACAGAGGGGTTGACTTTTGATAAAAAGTCAGCACCGACGCGTAAGGCGCCTGTTCCACCTGGGGTCTGAACTGTGACGGCACGTTGAGATTGAATGACAGGATGGGCTTCGCCGAAAACCAAGAGTTGCACATGTCTTTTGTATCCGGCATGGCCATCGATAGGCAAATACAATTTATCCGTTTCCTCGTCGGTAAGAATTCTTTCTGCTTTTTTCACGGTCTCAAGAACGGGGGTTTTTCCAAACGCGTCCTTATACTCCCCCACGCCCAGATTGATCTTCTTGGGATTGGGATCCTTTTTGAAGGCTTCTGTCAAACCAAGAATAGGATCAGGAGGACAAATATCCAGCTTTTCAAACATAGGGAACATCTCCTCATATTACCTAGAAACGAGAGAATAGCACAGCCGAGATCTTTTTTCTCGAACGGGAGATTGCCCACACTCCCAACCTCGGCCAACCTACTTGCTTTGTTTTTCTTGTTCGAGAAGTGCGTTCAGGCGTTCCATTACTTGGAAGGCGTCTGCAACATAAAGCACATCAGCCTTGCCATGTGCCCATCCGCAGTTCGGGTCGAGGTTCACAGCCCGCCGCTCGTTGATGAACCGCCATCCTACCACGTGAGGTTCCTCCCCATGACAGCAAGTTGCTAGTCCTTTCGGGTGTCTTGGAGTGGCACCTGTTTGACCAACCTGGTTCAAGTGGGTCATGAACGGCAACACCGACTGACCTTCGGAACTGAGGTCCACCAGAGACTTGCTGCCCCCCAGAGATGCCCCAGAAAGTTGTAGGAAACGGAGAATCAACTCGGCTGCCCTGTCGGGGTGTGCCTGACCGTCCGCCTGTTTCTTCGTCCAACCGGCTCCGGCAACAAACAGTAGTTCAGCATCGGGACGTATCGTCTGCTCACTAGTTGACGGCGACTTTGCGCCCTGAACTTGTGTACGGATTTCCGCGGGATTTATAGGAATATCCAGGATTTCCACAGACACCTGTCCTCTTTCCCCTTGCCACGGGGCATCGGCTCCGGAGTCCAACCCCAGACACCACGGCCTGTGAGCGCGTTGTAGGACAGCCTCCATTCGTTGACGGTAATACCATTTCGTAATGGAGAGTTTTCCTTCTGCGACCTTTAATTCTCCTACGTGTAAATCTGCTCTGCCACCGAGGCGATGGGCTACTCCGGGCAGCACGCGGTTCCATCTGCTGGAACCCGGCGCCAAAATGAGCGTGGCTTGACTTTTATTTGCTAGGTTTTCAATTAAAACGCTGTCTGTAACGTAACGGGGAATCTGAAACGCCTCCGCTGAGACTCCTAAGAAATGCGTCGCGCCGCAGCCGCCGATCAATTCTGCCGCAAGCTCGGGTTTCGGGCCTACAATGCCCACTGTGAACGGACTCGATAACCCTTTTGAAAGTTTTACCCCCGCGGAAACGGTTTCCAAGGCATGTTTAGAAAGGTTTCCATTTTCATCCACGTTTAAGACAACCAATATAGTTTCCATAAGATGACCTTCCTTATTTACGAATCCACTCGAGTATTTCGCGGGCGATCTCGTCCACTTGTGCATCCTTCACAACACGGGTTTGTCGCAACTGCTTCGGCAATTCCACAGAACCAAAGAAAACGCCATCGGCACCTATTTTGGCGGTTTTTGCTTTTTGCAATGCCGGCATGATCGTTCGCATGTTTGACATACCGATTTGAGGATTGTTGGGAGGTTCCGGCAAGTTACCTGTTGCCCAGCCTAGAACGACGGGCGGCCCTTTGCAAACAGAAACCTGGTGGTTACCTCCCTCAACGCGCTCCAATATCTGCAACGAGCCATCCGGGTTTACTGTGCACTCATCCACGCCCTGAAATTGATCATGAATCTGCAGCATTTCTCCCAAGATCTGAAGAGTCGAACCGGCACCACGGGAAGCCGACTCCCATCCTCCAAATAGCAACAGCTTATTTCGGTCTAGCCCAGCGATTCCCATTATCGCCTCATATAAGGCGGAAGCCACCTCAAAAGCTTCGGTAAAACCCGATGCAGGACCGTCGACTGGGACAAGTTCGAAAGCCGCCTTCTGGGCGACTGTCATCATTACCTGTTGCAGTTTGGCTTTTGGTGCGAGGGAAACCAGATACACTTTGCTTCCTGGAGTTTTTTTAGCGAGATGCGCCGCTTCATAAAGTGCGTGAGCTGCCCAGGGATCAAGGACAGCGGGAAGCATCATTTCATTTTTCAACCCCCAGCCTGTTGGCGTCTGGACAGGCTGTAGTGTTTGAAGCGGGTCAGGCACGATACCCGCGCAAACAACAATGTGATACCCTTCGCTCATGGAAAATTTTCCTCCTAGTTATTTAATTCTCTGCAGAATGAAGTCCACCGGCGCCAGCCCGGAATTCGACTGCTGTCTTATCAGGGTCCGTCGGTTGCGCTTGAGTACAATTCCAAAGACATGCCCCACAGTGGACGCATTTTTCACGGTCAAAATTTGGCCTGCCACCGTTAGGATTGGGCGTGATTGCTTGTCCGGAACACATTTCGGCGCACAGTTTCACACCGCATGCGTCACACAATTCAGGATAGAGAAAAAGAACATGGTCGGCGTAACTATCGGGTGCTTGAACTTTTCCACCTAACAATAATGCATCTTGATGGGAAACGAGCAGTTTGTTGTCGAACGGGATTTCAGGCCAACCGGCTTTAGTCATCAGCGCATCGTGTAACGATTTTCCTTTGGCGTAACATTCTTTTCGAATCTGGGCGATTTCCTCTGGCGCAATACGGTTCTTGAAAAACTCTTCTAGGCTCGGCATGCGATGATTCTTTTTACGTCGTGGGAAGTGAAGCATCCCGTGCGTGAAACCCGCGAGGCTCATTCCTAACAGGCCTGAGAAAAAGCCCCAATGGAAACCATTGCGCGCATGTTGGGCTATGGTAGCTTCCGTTTCCAACCAAGAGCCCCGCCGCAACTTCAAGTATGTCTTTTCCAGATTCTCCTTGGAAAATGTTTGACCATTCTTGGCTAGTTGAATCACGGCTTGTGCGAGCAATGCTCCGGTAAGCCAAGCCTCATCCACGCCGGAACCTGTTAGCACATTTGTGCTTCCCGAGCCTTCACCGATCCGCGCAAAACCATTGCCGATGAGTTCCGGTTCGCCGAGCTTACCAGACTCTTTGAGGGACTTTGCTCCCCAGGATCGCAATGTGCCGCCTTCGAGGTGTTGCCATAAGTACGGATGCAACATCCAATGTTGTAAGTACCGGTAGGCAGAACGAACGGGATTTTGAAACCAGGATGGCACAAAAATACCTAATGAGGCGACTCGATCACGGTAAACATACAGGAACCCAAAAATTTCTGGCTCTGGAAAGCCAAAGGTGTGGATAACTGTCCCTTCCGGTAACGTGCAGTTCTCGGGAAGGTCCACTACCATTTTCATTCCTACTGCCCACTCGTTCAGATGGCTCGGCTTGCTTCCGCCGAATTTTTCCTCCAACTTCCTTCCTACGGGACCTACCGGTCCATCGCCAACGACAACCAAATCTGCCAGGATATCCATACCTGGCATAAAAGATTCCGTGGGTGTCCCGTCTTTCGTCACTCCCTGGTCTGCTAATCGGACTCCCTTAACGCTATCTCCTTCTATCAAAGGTTCCGCTACAGGAGTTCCTGGCCAAATCTGCACCAGACCACTTGCAAGAAGCTGAGATGCAACCCATTGATGGAACTGTCCCAGGGATAGGAGCAAACCATCGTCTTTTCTCAGAAAAGGTGGAATATAGGGCAGACGCAACGCTTCTTTTTCATACGGCAGGATACGGCGTAATGCCCGGATTGTTTTATCGGCAAATCTCATGTACCAGGGGCGGCGACTGGCGCCAATGGGATCGAGCAGATAGACGAGTTCCTCTCGGGAAACAGCCGTCGCAAGAGGTATATCCTGTAGATTAAGGGCTGGAAACGTAGTGCGTATCGCGCGGGCACGGGTAACTACCCCAGACACCGCGAATCCTACATCGTCGGCCCGTTCGTAGCACACCACTTGAAGCGGCGCGCCCGGCATCACTCTACTTTCGATCGCGGGGGAGCCGTCAGAATTCATCAGCGTCTGAGACAACGTGGTCAGAAAGCCGGCTGTTGCCGGACCAAATCCGACACAAGCAATGTCAACTGCTATTTCCTGCCTATCTACTGATAAGGTTTCATTCGTCATGATTTTTAGTCTGCCTCAGTAATACTGTCTGCCAAAAAATTACGAGGACGTGCTTCATGCTCACTGCGGGTAATCGAGCGCCTCGGGAATCATTACTTTGGTCAATGCTTGCGCAGCCCTGTCTTTTGCTAGACGGGCTCCTGTCAGACAACCATCAAGTTTGAGTCTCATGCGCGTGAATGTTTCAAGACCCTCAAAGCGTACACAGGGTCCGGCTTTGCATGGATGTGGGTCACCTTCGGTACTCATGATGTCGGCGTGTCCGGCTACTCCTCCGGCAATACCAGGGGCGACGCTTTCGAGAGCATCAAGTTCTGTTGGGGTATAAGGATGGCAAGATTCTCCATCCCATGAAGGATGACGATTATAACCGTGCACCAGTTCGGCACAAATCCGCCCCACTTCACCGCTGGCCCGCGCCGATTGAACGTGGCATAGGTCGGTTAAGAAAGCCAACGTCCCATCAAGTCCTTCCGCAACCATAGGATTATTACGACCTTTTTCCTCTAGTTCTAAGACATCTCGGATCTGATAGCGAGACGCCAGTAACCAGCACAAGGCATCTGCAAGCGCAAAAGTCACTCCTTGACGAGGACTATGATAAAGTTTATTACCATTTGCGTCCGTCGCATTTTGCAGATGTTCCAATGTCCAAAGCCACATTTCCATCGCTGTTGCCAGTGTACAAGCACCGGTGCCCGGACGCCGTGAAGCGATCTGACGCATTTCTTTGATCCAGTTTCGAAATTGCGCCAGAAAAATGTCCATGGTCATTGTGATGCTCAATTGGCGGCGTTGGACGGCCTCGGGACCCTCATAGGTGGCTTCGAGCTGGGCATCCATCCATTTGAATGCAAGAAACCCCGGACAATCCTCAGTGATCCCATACCCGCCCATAAGGCTCAAAGCTTCCCGCATCATGTTTGCGCCATGCCCCGTATTCCAAAGTTTGGAGGCGGGGCATAAAACATTTCCAACCGCATCCAATACCATGTATCGGACGAGGGGGTCCTGCTCCAACTCCTTGAATCTTGATGTATCCCGATGTTCTGGCTTTTGTGCACAGAGTTCCACGTACTCCATGGCTTTGGGACGTAGATTACGAAAAACTTTCATTTGTGCCCAAGCGCCTGACACCCCCTGTTGTTCGAGGATTCGGTCTTTTTCACGTTCCAACGGATCTATCTCATCGAACAAGCGAGCCGCGGCAAACACCAGCGATGCGGCCGCCTCCCCAGATGCCCAAATGTCAACCAAGCGATGCAGGGTATCTTCTTTTAGTTGCAACCCGAGCTCATATCGCGAAGACCCCGGCTGAACGGTAGGAGTGCCACGAAACCTTCCCCGTTGATATCTAATTACGGGTTCCACCGCCGACAAAAGTTTGGCTGCCGTCATTGCCCCGACGGTTATCCGTGTTCGGCGGAATACGGCTTCAATAATGTCTCCATGACTGTAGTTGGGAATAATCACTCCATCCTTAATCTTGTAACCCCCGATAATACGGCTTGCAGGCACCTTGAGACTGAAAATTGGGTCCCGGGTAGAAGACAGCTGGTGCACAAGTTTACGGGTGGGCGCGCCGCGGTCAAAAATACCGGGGTCTGTCTCTTCCAGGATCACCATACAACTGCCTTTAATCCGAGGATCGTCGGAATCGACCGCCGCGGTCACAAAGTTCGCCAAATCCATGTTGGTAATGAACCTACCTCGTTTCTCCACGTGTAAAATAGGTTCGCCGCCGTCAGGCCACTCAGCGATACGGACTTTTCCCCCCAAGGCACCTGTGTCAACACCAACGTAAGGGATGGGTTCTGTCAACCCGAAAGCGCCCCGCAATGGTTTGCGGTTTTCCCCAGGAGCCGGGGGCACCATTCGCTGCATGTAATGTAGACGTTGTTCGGGGGTCCCACGTTCATGAATAGGAGCGAATGCCAAGTTGCCTGCCAGACTCGCTGTGGCTGCCCCGGCGTCCACCCAGGCTAACTCGAATGCGATTAAAGCAAAAAGAAGGTTTTTAGGTCCTTCAATCATTCCCCCGCACTCGGGGTCTAAAAATGCGCCAGTGATGCCCGCTTCGTCGAAATGTTTGAACAAAGCCGCCTTTTGGTCTGTCCAATCATGAGTAGAACGGGCGCCCTCCGCAACTAACCGTGCCACGGGGCCTCGCGCTACGGCGCGCGTCGACTGCACCAACATTTGAATATCAAACCTATCGGAGAAACGCCACATAATTTGGCGGATAGCATCTCCGGGGAGAGTTTGAAGAGTAACATCATCGATCATTTTTTCAGGCATTTTTGCAACCTCACTATACACCAACGGCAATGTCCGAAAAGTCCAGTGGGAAATTTTGATTTCTAACCGTGTAATTCTATACAACTGCCCTTTTCGAAGTAAAACTTAAATTAGGCTGAACACAATGTGGATTAGATGTCAGGTTGGCCAAGATGTTACAAAGAACCTGACGCGTAAGTCAAAACTATAAAAATCGAAAAAGTTAGAAAATGTCGCCTTCTGACATTCGCGGTCTTTTTCATCTGAAGCCTATGCTTGGGGCTGAATGCAATTCTTGATAGTGCGAAGTTTGATTTGCATTAAATGCGCACGCACCAGCAAATCTTCATAAATGTGCCATGTAGTTTGGGCCAAAAGCACTGGATTGGAACCCTCAAGACTGCCACGTTCGAAAGCTGCTGAAGCGCTCAATGGTTTGACCCACGAATTCAGTTCACCGTGTAACCGGATTCGTTCATCTAATTGGCTGAGTTTTTTCACGATCGGTTGACTATCCAAGAATCGGTTGGCTTGTAAGAGATGCAGAAGGTCTTCTGTTAAAGACATCCCTTCGCGCGCCATCTCCTCCAGTTCGCGAAAAGCAGAGTTCTGTTTAGTAACAACATTATCTAAGATTTCTTCGTGGGCTGGAAGGTAGTGTGCCAGCATCCTCTTTATACTGTTGATTTCTTGAATCTCGCGGTCTTGATCACCTTCCCTCCGTCTCAAAAAATCCAACCACATGGCGCGATACGCCATCCGCAGCAAGTCTGTTTCTTCAATTGGGCGAAGGATTACAGGATACCATTCTAGACATCCGTCAGGAGCAAATGCGGAGCGATGAATTACGACATTTGATAGACCCTCTTCGTCCGGTATTGTCCCCTGTTGTCCAGTATGATTTATAGCTACTTCGACCGCTTTTAGCACTTGCTCAGGCTTGATGACTCCTCTATCCTCCTCTCCGATTACTCCCTCAGATGAGTGAAAAACACCAGTCTTTAATTGCTGTGCGCATTCGATAGCACAGTGTCCCTCCCCGTATGGACCTGTTTCACGAAAATGAACCGTTCCGACAGAAACAACTACTGTAGGACATTTAACCGCGGCAGCGATGTGCATCGTACCGGTGTCATTGGTCACCAGGACATTCGCACGTTCCAAAACGGCAGCCAATACAGGGATCGTAGTTTGGCCAAAAAGCTTCACCGTGGAAAGGTTATAGAACTGGTCAAACTCCTGACCCAATACTGCTTCATCTTTCACTCCCAGTAATACGATGGCGGGATCGTATTTTTCCCGCAATAATCTTGCGAGACCCGCGAAACGGTGAACAGGCCAGCGTTTTTGTACTTCGCTGGCGCCGAGTTGAAACGCCACGAGGAATGCAGAGTCCGCTATCCCATTTTTATGAAGAAGCTCCCGTGCTTCCTGCCGGTGTTGTTCATGGATTTCAAAAGACAGTGGGTCGATCTCTTGAGACACAAGATTTTGTTCTATTCCGGAATCATCGTATGCCAGGTTTCGAAAGACGTCACATAAATTGAAGTCGCTGTACATTCGGTGGCGCAGACTCGTAAACAAATAATTCGTCCAACGACCTCGAAGGATAAATTGCCAGTCAGCAGAGTAATGCGCACCAATCACGATAGGCACTTGCGCCATTTTCAGTAAAAGAGCGGACCCTATACTTTGCGCACAATTGTAGGCAACGTCGTATTTCCCTCCCTGAATCCGTTTAACATAGTCGACCACCATTTCATAAGCCCGAAGGAGTCTCTCGGAATCACTGGAGCGCAAGTTCTTAAATATTTCATCTTCATCGTAGATGAAGATTTCATCGATGCCAGGTATGCATTCCGCTACGGAACGGCTCATTTTGCGTATCATTACGGTAATGTGAGATTTTGGATGTGCTCGTCGCAATAAACGAATCAAAGGCGACGTCTGCAGCATATCTCCCATTCGGGTTGTTTGGACAACCAGTATGCGTCGCATTTCTTGTGTCACCGGGGTTCTTCTAGTAATCGTTCTGCTGTTGTTCGAAGATCTCGAAGGTATGTGAATACTGCTTCAGGAAAAGACAATTGGCAATTGTCCGATCTTAACTGCTGCATGATGTTTTCATAAGTAAAAAGTAAGTCTTGCGGCAGCTGTTTCAGATAGGCCGCCAATTCAGAATCTCTGCCTACTCGGTTAATCATTTCACCGACAGTACGCTGTATTTTTATGCCCTTTTTCAAAAGGGCTTTCCCGTGGCGCTCCATAAAAAGATCGAGCATTTGTTGAGCGCGATGCACATAGGTATGTTCTTTTAGAATACGGGTGCGAGCCCGTTCGGCAAACACAGTTCGTTCTTGCGGATGCGCCAAAAAATAATCAATGTATTCGCGGAGCTCTCGTAAATTGTGATAGATAGGCAATTCTGTCGAAGAATCAAATAGGTTTTCGATACCTTTGCACGGGTCGCAAAGCTGGAACCCTCCACATGCCGCAATCTCAAACACCCTGGGGTTAATAGCATCTGCTTCGGGATCAATGCCGTCACACGTTGTACTAGAATGGAGGTTCAAATTGATCTTCGATCCCGCCACAATTTTGGCGAACTTGTCCGAGTCGAACCAGGTCTGAGGTTTTTGGACACAGCTTTGTAGCTCGGGCGTATCCCAGTTGATTCCCCAAATCTTGAAATCATAATCCGTAAGTCCGCTGAAAAATTGTTTTCTATTGGGATATCCCGCCCCCGCAAAACTAATATCACATGTATAGTGATTTCGCTCTTCTTCGCTTAGGATAACAGGACGATGAATTTCCGGGTCACAGGCTGTTTGAACAAAGGCATGATTCCGGCACCCGATTTCCTCAAGTCTTTTTTCGAAGATGCCGGGTTGTATGTGGAAAAAGAAATCATATAAAGGTGCAATAGACTGCCAGTAATCCAAATGCCGCCAATTTTCGATAAACCAAAATGCACTCAATATGCCGTGTTGACGAAGTCTTGCTGGAAAAACCGGGGGCACTGGGGCTTGAGCGACCACAATGCATATATCAGGTGCAAATTCCATAATTCTGACATAGTTCCATTCGCCTAGAAGATGCACCAAATGGTCTGTAAGTTGTTTTCCAGCACGGCGGGAAACGATACTGGCAGTGAGGGCTTGATGAAGTTTCCAAGTTACGCTGTTGTCTATATACAGAGTGCGGTGCCCTAGTTTTCGGAACGCTCGTTCCAAATAGCCTGCTATGGGAAGAGAACCCCCGTACATGGGACCTATAACCGCAATACTGAGACGTGCTTTTGCAACACCATTTGCAATAACTTGTTTTTCGATTCCCGAAACAAACTCTGGATATAAACGTTCGGTGGGCGGATGGACAAATACCTGGGGGATTTCGGAAACAAAGCGTTGAAATGAAAGAGACGAGCCAATCGATTCTGCGTCTCCTAACCCCAGTTCAAAATCCGCATCTTTGAGGGTGGATTCCAGAGCGACTTTCGCTAGAAACGGACTAGGTTCTACTACCGCCACCTGAAATCCACGTTGTAGAAGCTCCAACACATGATACCCTAGTCCTAAGCCGATGACGAGAACTGGGCGGTAATTATCCAATACCGCCGAATCTATGAGCCGTTGAGCTTCTTCGTTTGGGTCGTATCGGCTGTGAAGATACAGATTTTGTACTTTAGCGGTTAAAAAACCCTTGCGTCCTCGTTCCAACAGTATTTCGGGCTCGGGCGAAACGGTCGATAAATCTTTTAACCACTCCTTTGCAAGTTTCATGGCGTATTCTCGTGAAGCTTCGCAAGGACCCGCTGAGCGTCTTCAGGGTACGACGAAATTGCAGCAGCCCGTTTTGCATATTCTACGGCACGATCATGCTCACCATGGCGTTCCAACAATTCCGCGTAGCGTCTGAGCACGGCTATGTGCTGGAATAATTTGATGCCCCGTCTTTCAAGAAGTTCCTGGGCGTCAGAGAATCTCCCCAGCCTTTCAGCCACATCTAAGAAGGCATCCACTAAGGCGGGAACTAGCCTCCCACGTTCCAACGCATCGGCAAGCAGACGAAAGGCGGTGTCATATTGCGCTAAAGCCAACGCCGCCAACCCCGTGGCACCGACAGCAAGGGAATTTTCGGGGTCAAGGGCGCGTGCTTTTTGTACCCATGGTTTGGCTTGCCCTGTTTGGTTGGACATGATGAGGCATATGGCAAGTTCAGCAAGGGCGTCTGAATTTTTGGGGTTACATTCGACATATTCCCGGTAGATTTCTTCTGGTAGAATCAGATATCCCAGTCGGTTTGCAGTCTCCTCCAGCAACATTTTTCGGCGTTCCACAGGTTCTTTTTTAGCGAGGTGAGCAAGTCGATAGGCTCTCATAAAGTCGCCCTTTTCAAATGCCTGACATGCGGCATTGAAAGGTTCTAAAGGCAGCGTGCGTGCAATCACGAGGGTCTGAAACGTGCGGAGTGTCAAGTATTGGCGGTCGTCCAGTGGTCCGAGTCGAATGCCCCATAACGCAACAAAGCCTTCGGAATCTCGCGGCAATTTATCTTCGGAGACCCCACAGAGAGGCTCAATGGTGACAACTTCCAGCTCGGCGTTTTCCATCATCCGTTGGGCTTCAAGGGGCGTAAAAAAGCGGAGATGAGTGCGATCGAGAATGCCGTGATCCGTGTATGTCCAGAAACCTTGGACACAGGCGAATAGGATCTCAAAGAAAGATACGTTTGGAAGGCTGATTACGAAGGTGCCCTCAGGGGCAAGAAGCCGTTTCAGTTTTAGTAGCGTGTTCCACGGATCCACCAAGTGTTCCAATACATCGGCGCACGTTATGCAGTCAAAGTACCCGTCCGGAAAAGGCAGCGTCAGAGTTTCGATGTTCCCTGTGATAACCTCATCCAAATGACGCTGTGCCATTTCCGCCGCTTGCGGGTCTAGCTCTACCCCGATGACTTCAATATCACGAATACTTTTTAAAGTCTTGCCGAACTCCCCTGCGGCGCAGCCCACATCCAAGAGGCGTCGCGCCTCCTGCGGAATATGAGGGACAAGTTCAAGTCTGGGCGAGCGGAAATACCCCCCTACGTCATAGCGCGCGTCCTGTGGGTTTTGAAAATCGCGCGATGAAATCATGTTGCCCGACTATGCTTCACTCCGTGATTTGAGCCAATGGACAATTGCGCGCTCTACCTCCGCCCGAGGCGCCAGCTCATATTCCAACAGGTCGCCAAGCAATATACAATCGCCTGACTCAAGGGCTTGGGCGGCTTCTTCCAGGACCTGATTGAGGGCTTGATGATGTTCGTAGAATCGAGTTCCTTGCACTTCGGCGCTCTCCAAATCCAGAGAAAGTGCCTGGGCAATTTGGATTTGACGCGTCTTAACCACGCCCCATATTTCTGCCAGTTTTTGGAAAGGATCATAGGCGTGTTGCGGGCTTTCGCTTTGAAAAAGTTCTGCCAATTGGTGGCATAAGTCAGGCAATTGGGCGGTAGCCTCTTCAAGTTCATGCAATGCATCTTGTATCAGTTTGCTCATTTCAGCGGATTCTACTTCCACCTGCTGTATATCGGCGAGAGGTTTTTCTTTCAAACAGGAAACAAGTTCATCCGGTGCCATTTTGTTTCCATCGAGACGTACCGAGAGTACGCCTCTCCCCCTTTCTCGAAGAAAGTCGATTATTTCTATGAGGAGCGAGAGGGCATCTTTCGGTTCTTCTTTTGGTTGAAAATTCTTGGCACCGTCGATGATGATGTCCATACTTATTTTTTCTCCGGTGGGTTGATCAACTCAGCTATACTCTTGTCTGAAGCTAACTCGGCAGCCTGAGCATTTTCTGACCGAATGGCGAGATATACTTCGCGCCGGTGCACCGGTATTGATTTCGGCGCGATGATGCCTATTTTGACTTGGTTTTCCCTCAAATTGAGCACCTTGACCTCGATGTCATCGCCGATCATGATGCTCTCTTCTTCTTTACGCGTCAGTACGAGCATTGGGCACCCCCTTGGACGCAACCCGTTCCGCCGACTTGGACAAGTAATATTGGATGGGATAGTCACTATTATCCAGAATCGTCTGTTTTCCCAGACGATGCTTCATGTTCAACAGTATAGGCGCTTTTAGATTCGTGCGAATCCGACTCGGATCCTGCGGGACCACCACCAAGGTATAAATGTCAAGGTCTTCCACGCGCGTCGCTGCAAGTTCCGCGAGCTCTTGCTCCCCCAAATTCACTTGATAGTCCGGGACAACACTTTTGGGATCTAGAAGAATGAAGGCAAGGTCTCCTGAATCGGTGGATTGCAGCCATTTGAGGAACGAGCTTGGTCCCGGTAGAAGAATAAATCTGCGATACTCCTGGAAGCCTAGAATCGGTTGTGTGAAAATAATAACAGTATTGGGGTCGACTTCCAGGGCGCCAAACCTTGATGTCTCCAGCAACATAGAATGTAATATCCAAAGTTTATTTTTGTATGCACACTACCTTAAGGGTCCCACGACAGCAGTATGCACGAAAACAACTAAGTTTAGCAACAGAACCATATCGCGTTGTAATTCATGCGATGTCGCCTAATTCTTGGCATAGTATTCCGCTACCTTTTTTACGGCGGCGGCAATGTCATCAATATCCCGGAGGCTCATAAACTCCGAGATGGGACACCTCCAAGAAGTTGCTTCCACTTCTTCCGCTATGGGGCATAGTCCTTGTCTGTACTGAACGGCACGTCCGTATTTTTCGTCCCAAGGGAATTTGCAGTTTTCAAAGGCGTGGTGATTCATCAATACAGGATATTCATATACCATTCTGCCGATGTATCCCGGAGTGATCGGTACACCTTCAGCAGCCACTGCCTTTACAAATTCGTCGCGCTCCACTTTTAACATCTTCGGGTTTATTCTTCCCAAGTAAAACCAATAGGAGCTTTTACAATCGTCCAGAACGCGATGAGGATACACGCCTGGAATGCCTTTGATTTGACTTGTGAGACGGTCGCCCAACATATTGCGATGGGCGCAAATCTGCGGAAGTTTTCTCAATTGAGCGATAGCAACGGCGCCTGTCAATTCGTTGGGTCTATAATTGAATGCAAGAAACTCGGGACGTCTTCCCGTGCCGTCGCGAGAATATCCTTTATCAAGGAAAAGCCCGGCACGTTTACTCAGGGACTCATTGTTCGTAACAATCATTCCCCCGTCTCCCGCGCTAATGTGCTTAAAATCGTTTAGTGAGAAACAACTAATATCCCCCAGAGTGCCCGCAAGTCTTCCTTTATACCAGCACAAGTAGCTTTGAGCACAATCCTCGATCACGGCTAGTTCGTGTTTCCTAGCCACGAGGAGTATCCCATCCATATCGGCAGGGTTACCAGCCAAATGCACCACAATCACCGCTTTTGTTCGATTCGTAACACACGCGGCGATTGAATCTGGCGTTATGTTGTAGGTGTGGGGATCTACGTCTGCAAAAACAGGTATGCCCCCTTGTGCCAGGATGGCTATTACAGTCCCCTGATCTGTAATTGGTGAAGTGATGACCTCATCACCCGGCCCAATTCCCAGCGCCCCACACGCCACATGAAGCGCCGCCGTACCGCTGGTGACCATGTGACAGTACTTTACTCCATAGAGATGGGCAAACTGTCGTTGAAACGTGCGCACTTTTTCCCCGTGCCAATAAAACAGCGTTTGTTGGTCTAGAGCTTCTTTTAACTCTCTCAGTTCCGTCTCATCAAAACGTTTGCCGGCTGTCTTTATCGGAGTGGTACGCACCGGCGTACCTCCGTGAATCGCCAGAAACTTCCGAGATTCGTCTGAATGATTCTCCGACATTGTGGCTCTCCCTTTGAGCAAAACCGTCTGTTTTTATTCTACTTTACACTCTTAATTATTCATAGTGTCTCAAAACCGCCTAATTCTCAAAAAGAACAAGTCTGTTGTTTGCTGAAAACCACAGGCAATTATCGCCAAGCAAGTTTTCCACTTCTTTTTTCATCTCAGGCTGCGGCGCCACACGACAAACGTTGGTAGCTTTGACTACAACTTCGTCCCGCTCGGCTGTGATACAGTGCAGGTAGACATCACACTTTCCGGGAAAGGAGCCCAGAATTTCTGCTAGACGTTGAACGGTGGATTCCTCCAGTCCTACGGTATTCAATCGTATATGGGCTTCTTGACTTAATGTCTTTTCCGCCTCATCCAAAGGAAAAATATCAGACGCAATTAATCCGGGCTGTTGATTCCTAACGTTTACTCGTGCATCCACCATCACCGCCATATCTTCTACAAGTAGTCCTGCACGTTTCTCAAATAATTCCGGAAATATGGTCAGCTCGCAGGGCCCTTCCAGTGTTTCGATGGTCACAAATGCCATTTTCGCACCTCGTGCTGTTGTATGGTGCTTTACATTGGCGACCAGCCCACCGAGAGTAACTTCCTCCCCATCGGGTAAATCAGGCAACTCACTGAGCCGCAACGTTGAGAATCGTTCTAGAAGGTCGGCGTAGCGCGCAAGAGGATGGCTGCTCACATACAATCCTAACATTTCTTTTTCGTAGTTTAAGAGCTGACTTTCCGACCATTCAGGTAGATTCGGACGCTCGTGCACCGTTGCTGATTGACCGGTGTTATCCACAAGGATTTCGAACAGAGACGTTTGACCTATTTCACGCTCTTTTTGACTGATTTGTCCCTCGCTGATTGCCGTCTCCAAGACGCTCTCCACTTCGTGACGATTCCAACCGGTACTCGCAAAAGCCCCCGCCTTATTGAGACTCTCAAGCACTCGGTGGTTCACCACCCGTGAATCAATGCGTCGGCAGAAATCAAAGATGTCTTTGAATGGGCCGTTTTGTTCTCGTTCTGTGACGATGGCTTCTACGGCATTCTGACCGACGTTTTTTATTGCCCCCATCCCAAAACGAATGTTTTCACCTTCGACCGTGAATCCAGCGCCACTGCTGTTGACGTCGGGCGGCAGGACATCGATGCCCATCCGGCGACATTCCTCCACGTATTGGGCTATTTTATCCAAATTTCCCGACTCGCTGGTTAGTAACGCCGCCATAAACTCGACCGGGTAGTTGGCTTTCAAATAAGCCGTTTGGTAGGCAACATAGGCATATGCCATGCTATGAGACTTGTTAAATCCGTAGTTAGCAAAATCTTCTATCTTGAGAAACAAGTCTTTTGCCAATGAAGTATCAATACCCCGTTTCTTGCATCCCTCAATAAAGCCTTCTTGTTGCTGTGCCATAAGCTTGGCGTCTTTCTTACCCATGGCACGCCGTAAGATGTCGGCTTGCCCCAGCGTAAAACCAGCCAGGGCTTGAACAATTTGCATGACCTGTTCTTGATAGAGGGCAATCCCGTAGGTTTCTTTCAGTATTGGCTCTAGCAAAGGGTGGTCATAACGAATGCGCTCGGGATGGTGTTTGTTCTCAATATACTCGTCCTTTTTTGCCATGGGTCCCGGCCTATACAAGGCAACCAGTGCACAGATTTCTTCCAAGCTTTCCAGACCTATTCGTTTCGCCAAGTCGCGCATGCCGGCACTTTCTAACTGGAAGACCCCAGTGGTTCTACCCGACCGGAGTAGTTGGTACGTTTTGGGATCATCCGGAGCAAGATTGTCAATGTCTATACTGATCCCACGGTTTTCTTTGACAAAGCGGACGGCATCGTTGATGACCGTCAATGTCCGAAGACCAAGCAAATCCATTTTAAGCAAGCCGACTTTTTCGGCGTACTTCATTTCGAATTGCGTAGCCACAACATCGCTGCCCGCCGCCTTAAAAAGTGGCACATGGTCGATGAGAGGTTTGTCGCAGATGATCACGCCAGCGGCATGGGTACCGCAGGTTCCCACCACCCCCTCTAAACGAAGAGCCAAGTCCCAGAGTTTCCTTACCTGGGGATCTTCTTCTATCATTCTTGCCAATTCTGGTTCACGTGCTACAGCCTCGTTTAAGGTAATCTTTAATTCGTCCGGAATTAGTTTTGCGATCCGGTCCACTTCCGAGTAAGGCATGCCCAGGACCCTACCTACGTTGCGAACCACCTGTTTCGCTAACATTCTTCCAAACGTGATGATTTGACTGACGTTTTCTCTACCATATTTTTCGCGAACGTAGTCGATAACCTCACCGCGGCGGTTGTAACAAAAATCAAGATCAAAATCCGGCATGGAAATGCGCTCCGGATTCAGAAATCTCTCAAAAAGAAGGTTGTAGCGGATAGGATCGATATTTGTGATATGAAGTGCGTAAGCAACCAAACTCCCCGCTCCGGACCCTCTCCCCGGTCCTACGGGAATTCCCCTGCTACGAGCGAAGTTTACGAGGTCCCACACGACAAGAAAATAGTCCACAAAACCCATTTTCTCAATTACTTCTAACTCGTATTTGGCTCGCTCCAAATGAGTTGAGCTGGGTGCACCGTTATATCTCTCTTCAAGTCCCAGCTGTACCAGCTGTTTCAAATATTCAGATTTCGTGAAACCTGCGGGTGGGGTATATTCAGGTATGAGTCCCTGATTTAACGGGATCTTTACATTACACCGGGCTGCCACCTTTTCCGTATTCGAAACCGCCTGAGGCCATTGCTTAAAGCGCTCATACATTTCTTCTTGACTCTTAAAATAGTATTCGGGACCGCCGCCGAATCGAAATCGTTTTTCATCGTAAAGAGTCGTGTTTGTTTGTATAGCCAACAGCGCCTCTTGGGCTTCAGCATCCTCCTTATTGACATAGTGGCAATTATTCGTTGCAATCAGAAGCAATCCATATTCATCCGCGAGTTCAGCCAACAACGGGTTCACTTGGTCCTGTTCCGGCAGTCCATGATCCATCAGTTCAATTAAGAAGTTGTCTTTGCCATAAATCTCGATGAATTCTTCCACAGCTTTTCTTGCCGCATCCATATCATTGGCACGGATAGCCCTCGGTATCTTGCCTGCAAGACAGCCGCTGGCGGCTATGAGACCTTCCCGATATTTAGCGAGAAGTTCCAAATCGACACGGGGACGGTAATGATGCCCTTCAAGATACCCCAGGGAGCTCAGCCGGCACAGATTGCGATATCCAATCTCATTTTCACAAAGTAACAAAAAATGGTCGTGGGAAGCCGAAGCAGTGCGTGCACTCGTATCAAAACGACTAGTTTTGGCAACATACAGTTCCGCGCCGATGATGGGCTTGATACCCGCTTTTTCTGCTTCCAAATAGAAATCCAACGCACCAAAGAGACTGCCATGATCCGTTATGGCACAAGCTTTCATGCCGAACTCTTTGCATTTTTCCAAAATATCATGAATTTTTCCTGCGCCATCAAGAACACTGTATTCCGAGTGTAAGTGAAGGTGAACAAATCCTGGTTTCACGCTAGTCTCTCCCACAATAGTGTCAATGCGCGTTCTGCTGTTTGAGCCTTAATTTCTTCCCGAGACCCTCGGAAAGTCTGGCACTCCACGATACTCTTTTCATGATTCGCCACACACAAATACACCATGCCCACAGGTTTAATTGGAGAGCCCCCTCCGGGGCCTGCGATACCTGTTACAGCAATGGACCAGTGGGCGCCAAATAAGGCAATGACGCCCTCCGCCATCTGGCGCACAACCTGCTCACTTACCGCGCCATGGGCAGCTAGTACGGATTCCTGCACGCCCAAAAGACGTATTTTTGCCATGTTACTATAGGCTACGACACTTCCCAAAAAATAAGCGGAAGCCCCCGGGACGTTCGTAATACGATGCGCAATTAGCCCTCCGGAACAGGACTCCGCGATGCATAACGATTCCGACCTTGAAAGCAACTTTTTGCCGATCTCATATTCCATGTTTGTAACAGGCATTTTCTAAATGCTCCAAATAATCAGGATAAGAAACACAGTATCACCAGCGAGGATCCTAACTGAAGGGAAAATCATAAAAAAGTTTATGGTTCCTTGAAAAGAGACAAGGAGCCATAAGTAAATTATATCTGTCCTGCTAGAATGAAAGGCGCGTCTCTAGATAAAGATAATCCGCATCGTCGGAGTCACTGCCACCGTTAAACAACAAGCCGTTAAAGCTGTTGAAATTGCCATCCGCCAAACCGTCACCCGTGAACAGGTGCGCCCAACCTGCCTCAAATGACAGGTCTTCACTGTAGCGATAGTTGGCCATTAATTCGACCTCCCAACCCAGACTACTGTCGTTACTGTCAGTCCAGAAGCTGAGAGCTGGAGCTATCGGAATGCGGAACCGGCCCAAATCAAAGTAAACGGGAGAATCAAATGTGTCCAGTGCCTCGAAATAGCTCACCAAGAGTTTTAAATCTACCGCTTCCGTTGGAGATGCGCTCACACCGCCTCGATAGATCATGACGTTAGACAACTCTGTCGAGTCAAGAATATCGCTGTACTCCCAGTTGGAGAACAGACGGTTGAAGCTCACGCTGGCTTCCGGCCTGTCAAACGGCCACCACCACTCAAACCAGTTGATATCGCGGTTGTCTTCGCCACCAAGGTAGGCAAACCCCAAAAACACCCGGGGCTGCCATGCCATGTCAAACGTGTAACCCAGCTCAAGGTTCAATGCCCAGCTGTCATAATCGGCTCCGTCATCACCGTACAAGAACGGCTTGAACAGGAACCCAACCTGACCGGCATCACCCCATTGATATGCCGCTTCGGCTTCAAAGTCAAACGCACCAATCGTGCCAGCTCCGCGGAGGCCGACCGTGTGAATGTTGGTCACATCGTAGTCATCTACACCAAACCAGTCTTCCAGCCACTCTACGAACCAAATGAAATTGGTATCGTTCAGGCTGCGAGCATCACGCACCCACATCCAGTAGGCATCAATCGTGATGTTCTCAAGGCCTTTGTAGCTACCGTAAACGCCATAGAACCAGACATCGCCGTCTTCTTCCGTAACGCCGGCTTCTGCCAATTCCGCCGCCCATGCATCCACGCTGAATACGTCGGTTGCATAAGTCAGACGCAACGCGTCAAACGAAAGACCCCAAACACCTTGAGAGGCGTCGTTTACGCCGACCAGCCACTGGCTCCCGAAGCTGAGCTCTTGACGACCGATACGAGCACGAAGCGGCAAGCCCCACATCTCGTTCGCCTCAATGTAGGCCTGGTAGACTTCTACGTCATCAACACTGGTCGAGCGCACATCCGCACCCGTGATCCAGTTCGAACGAAAGTCTTCGCCCCAAATGTCGTAACTGTCAAGCTCAATAAACGCACTCACTTCGTTCGTGAAGTCCGCCTTCACGTTCAAACGCGTGCGCTGCTCGACATAGTCCAGATCGTTGCCTTCGCTGTCCCAGGCAGACGGGCTCAGAATACCAATCCCGTTCCCGATACCATCAAACGACCCAATAGGACGCGCCGACAGCGTATTGAAACCTGCCAAGGCCGGCCAACGAAGACGCACCGCATCCGGGCTCGTAAACGTGTTCATGTAATAGTTAGCGCGAATCCGCAGCTCGCCGCCTACTTGAACCGTCTGCAATTCCGCAAACGCAGCGCCAACAAACGCGAAAACAGACACAAAAGTTAACAATCGTTTCATAATTTTCCCTTTCACATGTTTTCAGATGTCCCCTGAAAGATACGTACAGTGTAATGTCCGTGAGCAAAATCTATACCACACTCAATAGCCCATGGAGAAGCAATTTCTCGCTCAGGTAGGCACCGTATTGTCTCTTTGACGTATTTTTGCTACGATTTTGTAACTTCTACACGCTTACAAATGCGCGCGCGGTCTAGCATAATTCTTGGTGTATGAAGTTGACGCACCCTTCATGATAGGAAAGGAATACATAACGTGACTAAGAATACCGACATCCGCGTCATCGCCGCTTCCTTATATTTTCTCCCCATTAAGACCCGTATTCCGCTGAAATTCGGACCCGAAACGGTTACGACAGTAACTTGTGCGCGAGTAAAAATGACAATTGAGAGCAAAAATGGCAAATATGCCGTCGGCTGGGGAGAAACGCCGCTAAGCATCCAATGGATTTGGCCAAGTGAAATCCCTTATGAAACTCGATATGCAAAAGTTACCAGTTTTACAAAGAAGTTAACTAGAGCTTGGTCTACGTTCCCATACTGGGGACACCCTATTGAAATTGGACAAGCTTTTCAAACGGATGTATTACCAGAGCTTCTAAAAGAGGAAAATGATGGAACGCCAGAAACGCACATGCCTTGGCTTGCCGCTTTGGTTTCTTGCAGTCCCTTTGACATAGCGCTCCATGACGCCTTTGGAAATTCACATGGTGTCCCCGTTTATGAGACATATTCGTCTGAATACCTAAACTTTGATTTGGCGTATTACCTGACCGATTCAAAAGGCAGAAAGAATCGGTTTGAAGGCCGTTATCCGGCAGATTACTTTGTGTCCCCTCCGGACAAATTAGTTGCATGGCACCTGGTTGGAGGTATGGACAAATTAACACACAAGGAGGCCTCCCCAGATGACCCAAAGGATGGTTATCCCGTCGTCTTGACAGACTGGATCAAAAGAGATGGCTTAAAATGTCTCAAAATTAAACTGCGTGGCAATGATGCTGCTTGGGATTATGCCAGAATCGTCCAAGTGGGAAATATTGCCATCGAAAATGACTGCCATTGGCTCTCTGCAGACTTCAATTGTACCGTGCGAGACCCTGCTTATGTAAATGAGATTTTGGATAGACTTTTGAAGGAGCACCCCAGAATCTACGGCATGCTTTTGTATGTGGAACAACCATTCCCTTATGACTTAGAGAATAATTTGATTGACGTTCATAGCGTTTCGGCCAGAAAACCCCTCTTTATGGATGAAAGTGCACACGATTGGAGACTGGTTAAATTAGGCCGTGAATTAGGGTGGTCTGGGGTCGCTTTGAAGACATGTAAGACCCAAACCGGTGCCTTGTTAACGCTTTCTTGGGCAAAAGCGCATGGTATGACCTTGATGGTGCAAGACTTAACCAATCCGATGCTTGCCCAGATCCCTCATGTGCAACTAGCGAGACATGCGGGAACTATTATGGGGGTTGAGACAAACGGCATGCAGTTTTATCCTGATGCATCGCTCCCCGAAGCCACCGTTCACCCCGGGCTTTACTCAAGAAGAGAAGGGTGTCTTGATTTATCAACTTTGAAAGGCTCAGGGTTTGGCTATTGTTTGGAGAAGATTCCCCGAGTGCTTCCTGAACCTGTTGCCGAGTGGACAACGTAATCTCGTCTTCTCCTTTTTTAAGTTGACTTTAGTGTTCAATATTCCTATACTGAATTTTGTTAGCAACGAGGACGCACCCTTAAGAAAGGGTACTGACCAATGGTTGGTATGATGGATTGTCTAGACTTTTCCCATTCAGGTGGTTTTCCATATGATGAACAGCACCTTTCAGATGCTCTTCTTGAGCAGAAAGAATCGGCGGAGCCTTTTTGTCCGTAATTCATAGGGATTTCTAGACTTACACCATCATCTCCAAAGAGGTTTCGGCCTCATTCCTTGAGGGGCGTTCCATAACTCTTATGGTATGAAGGAGAATACTATGCCTTTTGATCCATTTGTGATTCTGTGGATGGGTCTTGGCGTAGTGCTGGGTATTGTTTTTGCGTTAGTCGGCGGCCAACTTCTCGGTAGACGCTTGTTGGGTCAAGCGAAGAAGAAAGCGGAGCAGCTGATTTCGGACGCAGAACGGGAAGCCTACGCAAAGATCAAGGAAGCCGAGACTGAAATCAAAGAAATGCGGATCGAGGTCCGCGAAAGAGCTGAAAGGGAGGCACGAGAACAGCGGAAAGAACTGGTCGCGCTTGAAAAGCGGATTCTGGCAAAAGAAGAGTCTCTCGATAAGCGCATCGAGTCCATGGAGCACAAGGCGGCTGAGCTTAAGGCCTTGGAACGGACGCTAGAAAAGAGGAAGGAGGAAATTGCGGAGCGGGGACGGGTTCTTGAAGGACTGATTGCTGAGCAGACCAAGCGACTCGAGGCTATTGCAAATATGCCGGCGGAGGAAGCTAAGAAGGAACTTTTTGCCCAACTCGAGGCAGAGGTCCGTCGCGATGCTGCGGTCCGGTTGAAACGTATTGAAGATGAGTTAATTGAGAATGCAGACAAAAAAGCCAAATGGATTATTACCCAAGCCATTCAGCGTTGCGCGGCGGACCATGTGGCTGAATCGGTAGTATCCGTTGTGGCTCTTCCCAATGACGAGATGAAAGGTCGAATTATTGGACGCGAGGGTAGGAATATTCGAACCCTGGAAAGCGCTACGGGCGTGAATATCATCATCGATGATACCCCGGAAGCCGTCGTGCTTTCCGGTTTTGACCCTGTACGTCGCGAGACTGCACGGATCGCTCTTGAGCGACTAATTCAGGATGGCCGGATTCATCCCGCGCGTATAGAGGAGGTCGTAAACAGAGTTGAAGAAGAGATGGCAAAGACGATTCGGGAAATAGGGGAACAAACATGTTTGGAAGTTGATGTTCATGGACTTCATCCCGAAATTGTTAAATTATTGGGACGTCTGAATTACCGCACTTCTTATGGTCAAAACGTGTTGCAGCACTCCAAAGAGGTTTGTCATCTGGCGGGACTCATGGCTGCTGAGCTGGGGTTACCCATCCAGGAAGCCAAGCGAGCGGGGTTGATTCACGATATTGGAAAGGCTCTCAATCATGAAGTTGAGGGTTCGCACGCGATAATCGGCCGTGATTTTGCCAAGAGATATGGCGAATCGGATGTTGTTGCCAATGCAATCGGGTCTCATCACAACGAAATGGAGCAAGAATCTGTTATCGCCGTCCTTGTTCAGGCGGCCGATGCCTTGTCAGCTGCGCGTCCGGGTGCAAGAAGAGAAACCATAGAGACTTACATCAAACGTTTGGAACAGTTGGAACAAATAGCGCAGTCCTTTCCAGGTGTGGAAAAATCCTATGCTCTTCAGGCTGGCCGAGAATTGCGCGTTGTTGTGTATCCCAATAAGGTGAGTGATGCTGAAGCACAAATGTTGGCCAGAGAAGTGGCTAAGAAAGTCGAAAAAGAAATGACCTATCCTGGTCAAGTGAAGATCACTGTGATTCGCGAAACACGCGCGTCGGAAACAGCTAAATAAAGGCATGTTGCTTCATTAATCAGCAAATAGGTGACTTCTTTCTTTGAGTTCGAGTGTGTTTCAACGTTTGGGTTTTACAGAGTGCAAATCTTATTTATCGGTGATATCGTAGGAGCGCCCGGACGACAAGCAATAAAAAAGTGGCTGTTCCCGCTGGTGTGCGAATATCAACCGGATGTGGTCATTGCGAACGCTGAGAATATTGCGGGAGGTTTAGGAGCAACGGCGGCCACATTACGAGAACTTTTCGATACAGGAGTTCATGTCGCCACTTTGGGTAACCATGTGTGGCGCCGCAAAGAGCTTATAAAGGATTTGGAAACGATTGCCAATGTGGTGAGACCCGCCAATTATCCAGGAGATCCCCCCGGAAAAGGGGCTATCGTGTACGAACTGTCTGATGGAAGAAAATTAGGCATTATCAACCTGCTCGGGCGTACCTTTATGGAACCGTTGGATTGTCCTTTTGAAGCAGCTGACAGAGTCTTGAACCATATCGGAAAAGATGTTTGTGGTATTTTGGTTGATTTTCATGCCGAAGCGACCTCGGAAAAGGTGGCAATGGGATTCTTTCTTGATGGCCGATGTTCTGCGGTGGTGGGTACCCATACTCATGTGCAAACGGCAGACGAAAGAGTTCTACCTAAAGGAACGGCGTACATAACGGACGTGGGGATGACGGGGCCTTTGGATTCGGTTATCGGGGTGGAATCTGATTTAGTGATCCACCGTTTTCGGACAGGCATGCCTGTGGAATTTAAGGTCGCCAAGGGGCGAGTCCTTCTGAATGCGGTGCTTATTATGACTGATGATGCGTCGGGCTTAGCCAAAGACATTAAGAGAATTAGCTTAAAGGAATGAGGGCCTCAGCTATCCCAGCGGGGATACCAATTCGAGAAGATATTCAAAGTCATGTATTTTAAGCAGTTAGAAATAATAGGATTTAAGTCGTTTGCCGACCGAACCGTCATTCAGCTTGAACCTGGAATAACGGCAATAGTCGGACCGAACGGTAGTGGTAAGAGCAACATCCTCGATGCCATCCGGTGGGTTCTGGGTGAGCAACGCACCCGCGAGCTGCGTGGCTCTACCATGCAAGATGTGATTTTTAATGGTAGCGAAACACGTCCCGCAACAGGAATGGCAGAAGTTTCCGTCGTGTTCGACAATGCCGATTCGTCGTTGCCCGTTGACTTTGCCGAAGTGCAAATCACGCGGCGTCTTTATCGTTCTGGGGAAAGTGAATATCTTATCAATCGTACTCCCTGTCGTCTAAGAGACATTCAGGACCTTTTTTTGGACACGGGGATAGGTGTTAACGCCTATTCTCTTATCGGTCAAGGCAAAATGGATCTTATCCTAAGCCAGAAACCCGAGGACCGCCGATTTATTTTTGAAGAGGCCGCAGGCATTTTGAAATACAAAATGCGAAAACGGCTTGCTTTAAAACGGCTGGAGTCCGCAGAACAGAATCTCACCCGGTTGGGTGACATTGTGGCGGAAGTGGAACGCCAAATGCGTTCTTTAAAACGTCAAGTACATGCTGCGATGCGGTATAGAGAACTGAACGAACAACTGAGACAACTTGAAATCCGCGCTGCTTGGGGAAAATATCGCGCGTTGGAAGCCGCGTTATCCGTTGCACGAAGCCAGTTAAAGAACGCTCAAGAACGTTTCGAGGAACTCTCAACAAAAGTGACCGCACTGGAGGCACGTCACGAGGAATTGGGTCTGGCAAAATTGGAAGCAGACCGAGAGTTGCTTGCGGCGAGAGAAAAAGTACACGGCATCTTGACCGAAATAGACCGTATTGAGAATCGGATTGCCCTCTTAAAACAGCAGATCGTATTCTGTCAGGAGCAACAGGAACGCGCCAAAACAGAACAGGTGGAACTGCAAGAACGCTCATTACGATTGCAAGAATCGTTAGAGCAAGTCCGTTTAACACGTGAAGCCATTTTCAGGGAGCACGCTGCTTGTGTTGATTCGGTCCGCGTGAAGACACTCGAGCAAAACAATTTGACGGAAAAACTCGCAGAGGCGGAACGTCGGCTAGAAAAGGTTCGCCAAGCATCTCTGGAACGCGTAAATGACCGAGCACGTATCCAAGCAGAGCTGGAAACATTACAGAAACGTCTTGAAGAGCTGGCAGGTCAATTTGATGCCCTTCAAAGACGAAAAGTGGAACACGAAAACCGGCGTACGGAATTGCATAAAAAATGGGAGGTTCTGGAAAAAGAAAAAAAGGAAAAGCAGTCGTGTCTGGTGGAACTTACTGAAAAACTGAGTGATTTGAAGCGCCGAGAACTCAACCTGGAAGACCAAATAAGGGCAATCCACCAGGAAATCCAGTCTTTGCGGGAGCGGAAGAGTAGCTTAGCAGCTAGGCTTGCATCATTGCGCGAGCTCAGGGACTCCTATGAAGGTTTTGCGATCGGTGTTCGAGCGATCATGCGTGCTAAATCAGACCAAATCCCCGGTATGGAGGGGGTAATAGGTCCTGCCGGTGACCTTGTAAATACCGATAAACTTTATGAAAAGGCAATTGAAGCGGCGTTGGGCGGCAATATTAATAACGTGATTGTCGAAGATTCCGAAACCGCCAAACGTGCCGTGCAATTCTTGAAAGAACATGCAGCAGGCAGGGTTACGTTTCTCCCATTAGACATTATTCGAAGCAGCGAAAGTTTGGATTACGAACCTTTTCTTTCCCGTACCGGCGTCATCGGAAAAGCTTTGGATTTTGTTCAGTACGATCCGCACATTCATGCGGCAGTTGAATATCTTTTCTTCAATGTACTGCTCGTAAACGATTTGGAGGTAGCTCTTGTCATCGCCCGTGTGGAACGTCGTTTCCCGCGACTTGTCACGCTCGAAGGAGAATTGGTTACCCCCGCTGGCGCCGTGACAGGGGGTAGGGTGAAGCACGAAGGACGCGGTGTCTTGGGCAGGGCTGCGGAAATTACCCAGTTGGAAAAAGATATTCAGCTTATTGAAAAACACAGTAAAGAACTGGAACAGAGTCTGACGGAATTGGTCTCGGCAAAACAAGGTATCCAGAACGAGTTTCGCGAGGCTACTGAAGCTCAAAAACGTTTGGATAGGGAGATAATAGATCTCGGGACAAGTCAAACGCGTCTGCTCGCCCAACTGCAATCTGAGGAGAGTTCGCAACAGCAGGTAGAACGGGAGCTTTCAGGGCTCGCTGAACAACAGGTTTTACTTCAAAATCGCAGGGAAGTGCTTTTGGGACATGCGGGTGCTTTTGAAGACGATACGGAGAGTTATGAGCAACGCATTGCGGAAGCTCAGAACATCTTAGCTCAGTTTAGACTAGAGGCTGACAAATGCTCCGCGGAATTGGCAGATTTGCGGATTTCAGAGACCGCTCTTTCCCATCGATGTAGCGAATTGGAACGTGAGATCTCCCGACTGGAGCTCGAGAAATCGGACCTGGAGAAGGAATTCGAAAAACGCGGCTCGAACCTTGTCGAGTATCATGACCAACAAAGACAAATCGAGCAGGTTATTGGCCAAGAAACGCAGAACCTGGTCTCGTTCGCTTCTGAGAAAGAAGCGGCTCACAGGAAAGTTGTTGACTTAGAAAGCCAGCGCCAAAAACTGCTCGACGAAACCGACATAATCGAGAAATCGTTGAAGGAAGCCCGAGAACAGCTTCGCACTACCCAAAACGAATTTCATCAACTGGAGCTTCAGGTACGCTCTGACGAGGATAAGCTTCAGTTCACTTGCGAAAGAATATTGACTGAATACGGTATCGCCTTAGCAACTTTGTCCGAAGAATCCGTGGGCAAAGACGACTTTGAGGACAGCGACCGCGAAAAAGTTATTGCCGATTTGCGTCAACGCTTGCAACGTATGGGCGATGTGAATCTTATGGCTATCGAAGAGTACGAGGCGTTAGAGAAACGGTATGCATTTTTGAAAGCCCAATGTGATGATCTCCGTCAGGCAAAAGAGACCCTACTAGGAGTCATTGCAAAAAGCGACAAAAAGATTCGCGAAATGTTTATGGAGACATTTCAGCGAATTGCCGTGCTTTTCAACGACTACTTTCGCAGATTGTTTAATGGCGGTCAGGCGCGACTATATCTCTTGGACGAGGATGATCCTTTGGAAAGCGGGATTGAAATTGAGGCGCGGCCACCCGGGAAAAAACCGACTTCTATATCACTACTATCGGGTGGTGAAAGCGCTTTAACCGCTATTGCTTTGCTGTGCAGTGTTCTCAAGGCGAAGCCTACCCCTTTCTGTATTCTTGATGAAGTAGACGCGCCCCTCGATGATGCGAATATAGGCCGTTTTCTTCAGATTTTAGAAGAGTTTGCTGAAAATACTCAGTTTTTAGTTATCACCCATAGCAAGCAGACGATGTCCCGAGCTGACGTGCTGTACGGTGTCACGATGCAAGAACGGGGTGTATCCCAAATCATTTCCGCCCGACTTGAGGAAACCCGTAAAGCAGGTTCAGCAGCATAACGCCATCTCAGGAAAGCTTGAATTCCGATAAACTAAAGTCCAGGCATGCTCTTGTCGATAAATAAGGCGAGGTACTGTACTTTACTATGACAAAAGTACTATTTAGTAACCCACCATGGTGGATCGGTAAAAGTGCGGAAGGCCTGTGGATTTCCGGCGTGCGCGCGGGTTCGCGGTGGCCCTTTATTCAGACAGTCCTCAGTTCTCCCGGAAGGTATGTCTTTGGCGATTACTTGCCTTACCCATTTTTTCAGGGATTCGCAGCGACCTATGTTCGCGAAAAGACAGGCGCAGAGGTTTTTTTCAGAGACAGCATAGCGTTGCGCGAGTCGTACGAGAAGTTTTTCACGTATGTTGCGTACGAAAAATTTGACTTTATTTTTCTTGAGTCATCCTCGCCCAGTTGGGAGCATGATAAAGAGATCATAAGACAGATCCATGAAATTGCTCCGCAATCCAAGATTGTTATAACTGGTCCTATCACGATTGCCAAAGGTGAAGAAATATTATCAAGCTTGCCTGTACATGCGTGTATCAAAGGGGAATACGAGAAGGGTAGTGTACGCGTCCTGGAGGGCGAAACAGGGCTAGTGGATTTCGATTTTTTGTCTTCAGAAGAGATGAACGCGGCTCCCCCGTTTTTCTTGGATGCTTTGTATGCCAAGCGTTATTGGGATGGCAATCCTCTTGGTCAAAGAAAACCTCAGCTTCAAATGTGGACATCGAGAGGGTGTCCTTATAAGTGTATTTTTTGCGTTTGGCCGGCTACGATGACGGGTAATGACCCTGACGGTCATGGGAAGAGGCGCGTACGTTTTTATAGACCAGAGTATGTCGAAAACCACCTTCGTGAATTAGTGGACAGATATCATTTCAAAACGGTCTATTTTGATGACGACACGTTTAATCTGACCGATAAACATGTGTTAGGGATATGCGATGTTATGCGACGCATCAAAGTCCCATGGGCCGCGATGTGTCGTGCAGACACGATATCGTTGGATACATGGAAAGAAATGAGAGACAGCGGGTGTTTCGGCGTAAAAATCGGTTTTGAGAGCGGTAATCAGACCGTCATAGACACTATCGTTAACAAAAATCTCAATCTAGAAAAAGCAAGAGAAGTTGTCTTTGAATTGAAACGCCTTGGTTTAACAGTTCACGGGACGTTCACAATTGGTCTGCCTGGTGAAACTCGCGAACAGATGTTTGACACACTTGCTTTCATCAAGTCATTGCCTCTCGACACCTATCAAGTGTCTGGTACAGCTGTTTTGGAAGGTACCCCCTTACATTCCATCCAATCCGGTGCCCGCCTGGAACGCTATCCAGGAGCTTCAACACAAGAAGGTTTTCTCGAAGAAAAAGATGGCGTTGTTAAGTTGGTCAAACTTGTCCAGAACCTTTCTAGTCAAAACGTTCCCTAACGGGCTGTCCCGCGCGCGTTGTCGGCTATATAGCCCTATTTGGCCGATTTTTGACTACGTGGCATTTCTTTGACCTTCATTTCCTTTACAAGTTTTACATCACCACGCATGGAATTGGGAACAACTCGGCACGTGGACAATTCGTCCTCGACAGAGATAACTTCGACCAATGCGATAGGTATCGGCGTCCGCGGCAAAACCTTGCCACCGACCTTGATGGGGTTTTCGTCCTGCAGTACTGCGAATACTTTCCCTACTTCAACGCCTTGGTTGGAACCTAGATTAATTAGAATCCCCTGAGCGTTTACATCAGCAACCAAACCCTGCAAAAGGTAGCCCTCGTCTAAACGCCTAACCAGTTCAGCAGCCATTTCGTCGGCGAGCGCAAGGATGTCAGCGTCCGACGCAACCTTCTCCGAGACCTGTGCTTTCAATGTGGTAGTCTCGGTGTCCACCAAGCGTACGAATGCAGCCACGTCTTTTCCGGCAGGTGCAAAATCGAGGAAAGCCAAAACATTCGCAGCGAATAATTTCCCGAGTCTTAAACGGGTCGCTGGATCTGTAAGTTCGGAGCTTCCCAAATTTAATTCGTCCAAGACAGACTCTATCATTTCTCGGTCGACGATTTTAATCCGCGGTTCCTCAGCTAGTTTATCTTCAATTGCTCGCGCCAACGCCACCTCTATTCCCGCTCGTTCTACATAAGCTCCTGGGGTTGTCTTGCCTGGCAAAAATGCTAGAATTATCCCTCGGGAAGTCCACGTATCTGTTGTTGCTGCATCGGCTGATTCTTTCTGTTTCTTGAAACGCTCTACAAGTTCTTGAACTTGCTTTTGAAGTGCTTCTCGCTTTTTAAGATCACGGGTAGCCTCCAGGTCCCGAGAGATCTGTTCCAACATCACCTTGGCTAATGAATCATCCACTCTTCGAGCTTTTGCCGTTTGCAACACCTGTGCCGCCTTCTCCAACTGTCCTTGTTGGCGCAAGGTCTCACTTTGATTTGTCAAGGCGCTCACATTCAAAGCGTTTAAAACTTGAGCGTTGTCGTAGGCTGCCAAAGCACCATCCACTTCGCCGCGTAACTGTTTCAACCTGCCCAGATGCGTGTATGCCTCAGAGACCTGCCACTCCGAAGCCGGTTTGGTGACGGCCGCCTGCAAAATTTGCAACGCTTCGTCTTGCTTTCCCAGCCTTATGTAGGCTTCCGCTTTAATTGTTTGCGCGTAGCCTGCATCCGCTCCGGCCTTTTCAGCAAGTTCAATTGCTTTCTCATATTCGCCCTGTTTCAACGCAAGAAATGCTAACCCTTCTACATCGTTGGCACGTTCGAAGTCCTCACGGGCAGCCTCAAAATTCCCCATTTCTGCTTGTGCATATCCCGAAAGTGTGTATGCGTTCTTTTCGTCCAGACCTAACTGTACCGCTTGCTGAGCAACGGAATGGGCCTCCTGGGCGTAGGCCACACGTGAGTCTTTGTCGGCTGCTGCTCGTGCTCGTTGCAATACAGCCTCGGCAACTTTGGCGATAACGGCGGCTTGTCCTCCCCCGCCTCCTTCGATTACGTTCAAAACCGTGCCGTCGCTGATAACGAAGAAAGTCATAGGCAAGACACGAAATGGGCCATATCGTGAATCCGCACTCACTTCGGGAGAGTCTTTTAGAATGTAGTAGCTAATCTGCAATTCGTTGGCGAATTGCCTCAATGCGTCTTCATCTTCTTTTAGCCCCACTGCAACAATGGGTAACTTTTCCTGCCGAGTTCTATGGATCTCTTTAAGTTTTGCCGCCAGGTCTTGACCGCTGTTTCGAGAAAAGAAAAACAATATCACCAAGTCATTCCCTAGCAGTTTTTCAAGGTCGACTTCCCGCCCTTGAATGTCGTGCGCTTTAAACGTCGGTGCTTTTGCCCCGCGCTGAAGTTGAGCGTTGGCAAAAAGAGGCAGACCACAGCAAATTCCTAGCAGGATAATCGCGAGCCATTTTTTCAGAAACTTTTTCATGGTTCATAACCCCCTTTATTCTCATGTTGGTTAGCTTAATGCATTATTATAACACGAATTTTCTCTAGGTAAATTACTCAGTCAAATAAAAATGTACCGGCATTTTCAGGTACACAGCTCCATTGTGTTCCGGCTCCCCTACGGACTCACCTTCAGCGACCGCTTGAAACCCATCATTGTGAGCCACGTAGCGAAACCGCCTAGGCCACTTACCTTTTGGGAAACTTATTAGAAAATTTCCATTTCCCACCATGCCCTCGGTGATTTTTTCTTCCGCACCGTTCGTTGTCCCAAAGATCTCTACGCGCGTGGGCGTTTCAACAGGGACAACTTGCTCATTTCCTGTATTATCGAATCGATGGGCAAATACTTCAAATTCTACCGCGCTCCAGCAAGGTGGCGTTGTAGTTTGTTTCAGCCCGAATTGCTTCGCCCACCAGGCTAGGAACATAACGAAAACGATAGCGACCACAACACTCAAAAGAACAAAGACCTTTCGGGACTGTTTCATTTTCTGCAAGTGTATGTGAGCCGAAGAAATCGTTTCTATGCCTGCCGCAGGAGATCGCTGGCTTTTCGGCGGCGGAACTAATGTCACCGTTGACTGCACATCCGGTGTGGCTTGAACTAGAGTGGGAGCTGAATCACTGGTGGCAGATGTCTTAGACTGGACATCGATATCTAGGACACGTAAGTCAGGGTTCTCTTTCAAGGCTTCTTTCAGCGCAGCGGCCATAAATTTACCGGTCTGATATCTGCGATTGGGATCCTTACTTAATGCCTTCAAAACCACTTGCTCGAGAGCCACTGGAATGGAAAAATTGAGTTCCCGAGGGGGTATGGGCTCCGTCTTTAGAACGCTATGCATGACAGCGCCCAGCGTTTCCCCACCAAAAGGTTTCTCACCGGTTAAGAGTTCATATGCAATGACCCCAGCGGCAAAAAGGTCGGCTCGGCCATCCACTTTATGTCCCATAAACTGCTCTGGACTCATGTAATACGGTGTTCCAATGAGAGACCCATCCCTCGTGAGGTTAGAGCCGCTAATACGAGCTATGCCAAAATCTGTGACCTTGATGGAACCGTCTTCCAACACCATGATGTTTGCGGGCTTTATGTCACGATGTACTATACCGTGGGCATGCGCATGGTCTAACGCCTGACAAAGCGCCGCGACGAGTTCGACAGTTTCCTCGGGGCTAAATCTTTTCCCTCCCTGTAACAGTTTGCGAAGTTCCGAACCACAAATGTATTCCATGGCAATGTAGGCAATGCCGTTTTCTTCGTCCGCATCATAGACGGTCACGATGTTCGGGTGGTTCAGAACGCCAGCAGCGCGAGCTTCGCGCAGAAACCGTTCCATCATTTCGTTCGCCGTGCTTTCTTCCTGAAGCACGTCACGGCGAGCAGTCTTGATGGCAACCCGACGGCCAATGTTCGGGTCAACACCCTCGTAAACGATTCCCATCGCGCCCTTGCCCAGTTCGCGAACTATTTCGTAACGACCCAAATGTTTTGGGAGCTCGGTATTGGTCACAGGACGTGTATTCTCCGCATGAATCACATCACCCAACGTTTACTGTTTGTCTGCCTATCAGCGACTACTATAATACACCTTGCCGCTTGTCGCGCAGTAATTTACAACTCTACCGTTTTTCGTAGGTTTTACCCGATTCTATTTCTTACCAGGCGAAATGAATCTAGAGGCAGATTGAAACGTTGTTGTGTCCGTGATAATTTGTTGTAAGAACAACCGGGTAAGGCGCAAACATCAGCGCTAGCCGAGAAAGGTGCTTTATATGGGAACATTCGAGCTTCAAGAATTGATGAAACCCCAACTTCTCCACGCAGCAAGTGTCCATTTTCCTATCGTGCTTGCGCTTCTGGGTATACCCTTGTTGTATGTTGCTGCGGTATCCTCTACGGAGAAGAATACATTACTCTGGATGGCTTTTGCCTGCTACGCACTGCTGACAGTGAGTGGTTTTTTAGCGGCGCGCGCTGGGTTTCAGGCAGCAGAACATGTTCCGTCCAACGTGGCTCCCGATGTGTCCGCAACGTTACATCGCCATGAAGAAATGGCGGAAAAAGTTTGGATGTTTGGGCTGGGTATAACGATCTTGATCCTCTTGGGGTTTATCAAAATAAAACTTTTCCGGGTAATCATCATGATATTGGCTATGTTGGGAAGTATTGCCCTTGGTGGCTGGGTAGCGACCACCGCCCATTTCGGGGGAATGCTGGTCTATAAGTATGGCGTTGGTACCCCAAGTATCGCCAAACAGGAAAAAGAAACTCATCCGCCAAACATCATTCAAGAGTCCCCAGGGACTTCTCCCACAAATGACGCCCTTATCCCGCTACGCGAAATCGATCCAAAGGCTGCACAGGAAGTGAGCTACAAGCGTGACATCAAGCCATTGTTTGAAAGGTTTTGTGTGGATTGTCATGGGAATGATTCTCCCAAAGGTGGCATTTCCCTCACGTCAGTTGCTTCGATGAAGTTATCGGGTAGGAAATCAGGCCCGGGAATTGTGCCAGGCAAGCCGGACGAAAGTTCAATCGTGCGCTATGTCCGTGGCGAATTATTACCGCGCATGCCTAAAGGCGGTCCTGCGCTTTCAGAAAATGACTTGCACGTCATCAGATGTTGGATTTTTGCCGGAGCGATCGACGATACCGTCTCTTCTCCAAGTAGTCCGGAAATAGGAAATCCGGTGGGAACCTCGGAGGGGAAGAAATAGAGGCGCTGCCGACCAGTTAATAGACTGATTGTTTATGCCTTGCATACAATAAAAGAAACAAAGTGAACCATATTCCGGGGAGCACTGTAATGAGAAAGAGTAAAATGACTTTCTTTTTTTTCTATTTTTTTGCCTTGGTCGCCTTTCCGTTTCTTCGTTCAGAAGCACAGTCAGGTTTCTCTCCCATCCAAGTACTAAATACAAATGCCTCTTCAGACACAGGTTTTGACTGGGACCCGGATATTGGGACGGATGGAAACGGCAAATGGATTGCAGTCTGGTACTCTGATAACACATTGGGATTGGACATTGGTACAGACTATGACATATTCATCTCGGAATCTGTTGACAACTGTAATTCATGGTCTGATCCACAACTACTCAACTCCAACGCATTCACTGACTCTCGTGGAGACTTGTACCCACGTATTCTTACAGATCGGCAGGGTACGTGGATCGTTGTCTGGCAATCGGAAGATACGCTCTCGGGAACGATTGGCACGGACAGCGATATAGTATTTGTTCGGTCTACTGACAATGGTAATACATGGAGCGCCACCCAGCCGTTGCATGGCTTTGCAGCCATCGACACCGGAAATGATGTGCGACCTCAAATCGCCACAGATGAACACGGCACTTGGGTGGTGACATGGCACTCGAACGACTCCCTCGGCAATACGATCGGAACTGATCAAGACATCCTTTTTTCTCGTTCGACAGATAACGGGAGTACTTGGTCAGAACCTCGTCCCGTTCATGCGAATGCAGCCACGGATTCCGGAAATGACAGCGAAGCCTGTATTGCGACGGACGGTTCAGGAGTATGGGTAGTGGCATGGTCATCTTCGGACTCCCTGAATCAGACAATCGGTACTGACCGCGATATACTTTTTGTGAGGTCGTCGGATAACGGCATGACATGGTCCACCGTGGCGCCTGTCAACTCAAACGCGGCGGGTGATTCTGGTGGTGATTACCTGCCTACCGTTGCCACGGATGGCCAGGGAAACTGGGTTGTCGCGTGGCGCTCGACAGATTCTTTGGGTGGAACTTTAGGAACCGAAGGCGACATTCTTTATGCGCGTTCCCGGGACAATGCCTTAACGTGGGGTAATCCCAAACCCCTTAATATCAATGCATCCATTGATTCAGGTGATGACAGCTATCCTTGTCTTAAAACGGACAGAGGCCGCCAGTGGATCGCTGTCTGGGCATCCTATGATACCTTGGGAGGCCTTGTGGGCAATGACCTAGATATTTTTGTCAGTCGCTCTTATGATTTTGGAACAAGTTGGACAACCCCTGTGGCACTTAACTCGAATGCCACGACTGACGCCGGTCTAGACCGGTATCCGCGATTGGGGACAGATTTTCACGGCCGTTGGGTTGCCGTGTGGCGCACGGATGACTCTCTTCAGGGCACTGTCGGAACGGACATTGATATCGCTTATGCCGTGATGGTGGACAGTGACATGGATGGGATTCCTGACTCGTTTGAGACGCTGACGGGTGTGTATAACAACCCAACCGACACGGGCACTGATCCGAACAATGCTGACTCCGACGGTGACGGTATGCCCGACGGATGGGAAATTGGATACAACCTAGACCCCAATGATAATGGGACAAGTAACCTAATAAATGGACCCTTAGGAGACCCAGATCATGACGGTATCGCTAATCTCGACGAGTACAATCACGGTACAAATCCCTTGGAACCAGATGTCCCCGCGCTGTATTTGTCAAGTACCGTTTCAGGTGCGGTTTTTTTGGTGATTTTCGTTTCTGGGTTTTGGGTACGGAGGAACAGGGAGACTTTATTGATGACAAACGGCATAGGTCGACATGGATGTATGTCGTGACACCAAGCAGTTTGTCGTGTGTGTTGAGCGCGCATCTGCCATCTACCAACAGGGAGAGCCCGCATATTTCTGCGTTCGTTCTAATAGCTCAGGTTGCAGATTCCACTATGAGTTCGTCAAAGACGGTTTCGAGACAGTTGACACAGGCGTGGCTGTCTGTGAAGAGAATCCCATACGTTTAAAATTGCTGCCAAACGCCCCTGGGTTCTATGAGCTCCGGGTCACGGACCCCGAAAGTCAGACGCTACAGCGCGCTGTAGCAGGGGTAAGCCCCGAAAGAATAGAGTTTTCGCTGTCCACTCCAAAAGACTTCTGTGATTTCTGGAAAGAAAAAACCCGATTAATAAACAAGAACTCATTTTATCTCGAACCAGTCTTGTCTCATTCTTCCAACGTAGTAGTCGAAAAGTTCGCCATGCAAACCGATATTGCGGGAAACATCTACGGGTGGGTTATCAAACCTCATGTCTCTCCCCCATTCCCTGCCGTCGTGTTGTTTCACGGCGCAGGTGTTTACAAACTCTCTTTTTCTGCAGGCTTAGAATGGGTGGAGAGAGGGTTTATGGTGATTTCGGTTAATCCACATTCTATCCCCAATGACAAAGATGACAAGTTTTATCAAGACATGCGGGAAGAATTAGCGGATTACCGTAGAAGGGGAAGTGACGACAGGGAATCGTCGTATTTTGTTAAGATGTTTCTCCGCGCAATCGCCGTGGTTTCTCTGGTTCCTCATGTTAATGAATGGGACGGTGAAAACATATTCGTTGTTGGACATAGTCAAGGCGGTGGGCAAGCCATTGCAGCAAGTGCATTCAACGACTGCGTGCGAGGATTGGTTTGTTCTTGTTGTACGCATTGTGACCTTGCGGGACCCTTAGCAAAGCGAGCGCCCGGCTGGCCCCAGATTGTCGATTTCAAAAGAATGGTTGACGGCACAGTATCTTGCGCTGATGATCGGGTCTTGAACGCAACCCGTTATATTGATTGCGGCAATTTCGCACCGTATATCGATTGTCCCGTACATTTTACGGTCTGTTTTCTAGACGATTTGTGTCCACCGGGGGGAGTGTACGCAGTCTATAACCGGCTTGCTGGTCCTAAGGTGATTCGACATGAAACCCAAGTTCCTCATGAACACACAATCGCAACAAAGCAGGCGGAGCTGGACTGGGCGATTAGACAGATGACACGACACGGGAAAAATTTCTAGGACGTAATCAATGACCTGTTTCTCGGCACTTTCGCGCTTTTCATAGACTTGATTTTTGTAGAATAGCATGAGATAATTTATATGGGTTAGAACATAGATCAGATCGATGGAAACATAAACTATGGGTGCGGCGATTGGAATAGGACGGCAATTCAGTGAACCCGACCTGAACAGCTATGTGCGTCCTGAGGTGAAGGGACTTGCTTCAGATCGGGACACTCGTGGCCTCGATTACAAGCGCACAAAGAATACTCCGGGTGACATTTTATTCTCTAAGAAACCCGCTGAAGACTTGCGAGTCGGATTTGGCAAAAATACGATAACGCCTCCTGCCGTGGCCGTACGTGCCGTAAAAAAGAATGTTCAAGAAGCCCGTCAGCTGGTGCCCTCCCTGGAAGAACTCATGCAGGAGGCGCGCACGACTGAAAGAAGCCGCGGGCAGAACGAACGCGACAATAGACAGACTCCTGAGGCTCGGCCAGCTGATATCGCCTTTCAAAGAAAGAACATTGAGACGACAGCTCGCACCCGCGCGCAGGATTTTGTCAATCGGCTTGACGAGACGGCCGCGACAGCAGAAGCCCGTTTGCGGGGCGAAGAACCGTCTTCCAAAAACCGTACGGATATTAAGGTAGGTGATGATTTCATCCCCGTCTATAGAGACAACCCAAAACCCACCTTCGATGTCCGTATCTGACTCCTTGTATTGAATCCAAAACCTTTCGCATTTCACGTGTCGTAAGTTTTGACTCATAAGTCTTTTTTTGTTACATTTCAGCAGTACGTTCGAAACGCCTTCATTCCAGAGATATTGTCGTGCCTATCCAGATTGATAACCCTTATCTTTCCAATGTCCACACGTGGCTACGCGGCAATCTTCATACTCATACCATAAACAGCGATGGTGAAGGCTCACCGCATACAGTTATTGAGAAATACATTTCTTTAAGTTATGATTTTATTGCCATCACAGATCATGACTACTTTACTCACCCTAAAGAGCTTCCGAACTCTTCTTTAACTCTTCTTCCGCGAGTAGAAGTCACCGAACGAGGTCCCCACCTGCTGGCTATTGGTAACGAAAATCAGCCTCTTCCAGATACTGACAGGCAGAAAACGGTGAATGCCATACTGGCTTCGCAAGGACTTGCCATATTTTGCCATCCGAATTGGGAAGAGCATTTCAACCACTGTCCCCAAGCGATTCTGGAACAAACCCGGAATTATTCAGGAATCGAAATTGTTAATGGCGTATGTTGTGTGTTACCAGGGAGTGGTTATGCATTAGATCGTTGGGATAGACTCTTAGGGCGCGGCATAAAGGTGTGGGGATTCGCTAACGACGACACGCACAAGTTGTCACTCGCCGGTAAAGCATGGAACATGGTCCAGTCAGACACGGCTTGTACTCAAGACATAATTTCCGCACTTCGTGCCGGGCGTTTCTATGCGAGCACTGGGGTCTGGATTCAATCTATCGAGGTATCCGGCTTAGAAATAACTATACGGACGGAGAATGCTGACCGCATCGTAGCTTATGGAGACTACCAACGTCAGCTGGCAGAAATAGAGGCTGCAGAAATGACATTCCTCATCGCGGAAAACTGTGATTATACGTATGTCCGTTTTGAGTGTTTAGGATGCGGTGGAAAATGCGCCTGGACTCAGCCATTTTTTGTGAACTACGTTGCGTGAGATAGGGCGATATATGATAATATTGTTAAAAGTTTAAACTTTGCTCAGAAGCGGGAGTATCACTAATGGAATTAGATGCAATCACTCTTTCGCGCTTGCAATTTGCCTTAACTGTAATGTTTCATTACATATTTCCTCCCCTGTCGATCGGTTTGGGCTGGATCATGGTCATCATGGAGGGCGCCTATCTCAAGACCGGGGATAAAGAATATGAGGCGATAGCACGCTTTTGGACAAGTATTTTCGCGGTAGTTTTTGCTATGGGCGTCGCCTCCGGGATTGTCATGGAATTTCAATTTGGTACAAACTGGGCGACTTATTCCCGTTTTGTGGGTGACGTTTTTGGTTCGGCTCTTGCTGCAGAAGGTATTTTTGCATTCTTCTTAGAATCTGGCTTCCTGGCCATCTTAGTATTCGGTTGGGACCGCGTGGGTCCCAAGATGCATTTCTTTTCGACGGTTATGGTCGCCTTGGGTGCCCTTTTCTCATCGATTTGGATCGTCGTAGCTAATTCCTGGCAACAGACTCCCGCTGGTTTCCATCTTGTGGACACCGGCAGCGGTGTTCGTGCGGAAATTACAGACTTTTGGGCGGTGGTTTTCAATCCTTCTTCCGTGCACCGTCTCGTACACGTTTGGATTGGTTGCGGTATCTTAGGGGCTTTTTTCGTGCTCAGTATTTCTTCCTATTATCTCCTTAAGCAACGACACGTGACCATGGCAAAGAAGATGTTCCAAGTAGCATTGTCAGTTGGCCTAGTTATGTCCTTGATTGCTCCTATCTCGGGGCATTTTCAAGCCAGGAACGTTGCTGCCACTCAACCTGCAAAGTTGGCGGCATTTGAGGGACATTTTCACACCAGTGAAGGCGGCGCCCCTCTGTATTTGTGGGGTTGGCCCAGTGAAAAAGAGCGCAAGGTCTATTTTGGTCTCGCCATTCCCGGTTTGTTGAGTTTTCTGGTTCATGAAAGTTTCGTTAAGCCCGTGCCAGGGTTAGACCAATTTCCGGAAGAAGATTGGCCACCTGTTTGGCTCTCTTTCCAAACATATCATGTCATGCTGGCGCTTGGGGTTTACTTTATCGGTATTACGGGACTTTCCGCTTTCCTTTGGTGGCGAGGAAAACTCTTTGATACGCGCTGGTTACTTTGGGTGCTTGTTTTTTCGGTTCCTGCCCCCTTTATCGCAAACGAATTTGGTTGGGCGGCAGCTGAATTAGGGCGGCAACCTTGGATCGTCTACAATTTGTTGCGCACAGCGGATGCCGCTTCCCCGGCTGTATCCGCGCAGCAGGTTTTGGGCTCCATTATTGTGTTCGGTATTATTTACGCTGTCCTATTTGCCCTTTGGCTTTATATCCTCGACAAAAAGATTAAAAGGGGACCTGAAGTCTTTCTAGCGAAGGATAGTACGGAGGCACAGTCGTCCAGTCTTCTTGACGTAGCTTCGGCATTGACGCGTCACGAAGGAGCTTCATTAACGGCTACGAATGGCAACGGAAACGACAACAATAATTAAAACTGGTTGAGGGGTTTGAACGTTATGGGACTTAATGAGCTTTGGTTTGCCCTTTTGGGAGTCTTACTAACGGGATATGCGATTTTGGACGGTTTTGACTTGGGGGTGGGGATACTCCATCTCGTGGCGCGCGAAGATAAAGAACGAAGAGTAATGCTCAATTCCATAGGACCTCTTTGGGACGGAAACGAGGTCTGGCTTGTCACATTCGGCGGGGCACTTTTCGCTGCATTTCCTGAATGTTACGCCACAACATTCTCTGCATTTTACACCCCATTTATTATCTTGTTGTTTGCACTTATTTTTAGAGCGGTTTCCTTAGAATTTCGAAGCAAAATAGATTCTCCGACATGGCGCAGCTTGTGGGACGTGGCATTTTGGCTTTCCAGTGCCGTCGCCACACTTTTGTTTGGGGTTGCCGTCGGAAACGCTATGCTGGGTTTACCCATAGGTGCGGACAAGGAGTTTCAAGGTACTTTACTTGACTTGTTGAGGCCTTACTCGTTGCTTGTTGGCCTTTTAACGGTGTCATTGTTCGCTATGCATGGAGCCAATTATCTCTTGCTGAAAACCGACGGAGCCTTGCGAGACCGCATCTACATGTGGGCATGGCACAGTTTCGGTGTTTTCCTTGTTCTTTATGTGCTTACGACTATTTTCACTCTGGTAAAAATACCCCATGCTACAGCGAACTTGAATAAGTATCCGGTAGGATGGCTTATTGTTGTTTTGAATGTGCTGGCAATCACCAATATCCCCCGTGCCCTTTTCATGCATAAACCTTTCTATGCGTTTATCTCCTCTGCATGTACAATTGCTGCGCTTAATTTCCTTTTCGGCGCCGCTCTTTTCCCCAATCTCTTGGTTTCCAGCCTGAATCCGGAATGGAACCTGACTATTTACAACGCCGCCTCTTCCCCAAAAACACTCGGCATCATGGCAATCATCGCGGCATTGGGTATGCCGTTTGTACTAGCGTATACCTCGGTTGTTTACTGGACGTTTCGGGGCAAAGTTGAAATTGGAAAATTCGGCTATTGAGGTCTTTTTCGGCCAGGGACTGAACCAAGTGAGTTTAGGGTCTTTCAAAGACTCCCGCGACGCCCATACCTCCCCCTACACAAAGAGTGACCAGGCCATACCGCGCTTGCCGGGCATTTAATTCATAAACCATCTGGACAGAAAGTTTGGCACCGGTGCATCCGAGCGGATGTCCCAACGCTATGGCCCCTCCGTTCACATTGACTTTCTTGGGATCAAAATGCATTTCTCTCATCACATACAAACATTGGGAAGCAAAGGCTTCGTTGTTTTCTATCAAGTCAAGTTCTTCGACGGAAATTCCCGCAGCCTCACAAGCGGCGGGAATCGCCACCAACTGTGCGGGGCCCAAAAGACTTGGGTCGCCGGCAGCCACACGGTAAGACCGGAACAGCGCTAAAGGTTGTACACCGATCTCTTTTACGGCTTTGGCGCTCATGAGACAAACCGCGGCAGCACCGTCGCTGGTCTGGCTCGAATTGCCGGCAGTGCAGAATCCCAGTTTCGGAGATGCAGCAAACGCTGGCGGAAGTTTTGACAATGCCTCGATGCTTGTATCGGGTCGAGGGCCCTCATCGGTATCGAAACGAACGACTCGACCATCCAAAGTCACGTCCAGCGGAACAATTTGGTCCTTAAAAGCACCTTGCTGAATTGCCTTGACTGCCCGCTGGTGACTCTCATAGGCCCATTCATCCATGCTTTCACGGGTTATGTTAAAGGTGCGAGCTACATTATCGCCGCAGTTGCCCATGGCGGTATACACTTGTGGCTTTTCTTTTGTGAGTCTAGGATTAGGAGAAAACCGACAGCCTCCCATCGGAACAAGACTCATCGATTCTACGCCACCCGCAACAGCCACATCATACATGCCAGTCTGAATTCGAGCAGCCGCAAGTGCAATAGCTTCTATGCCCGACGCACAAAATCGGTTAATGGTCATAGCGCTCACGGTGTCTGGTAGCCCAGCCGCCATTCCAGCAATCCGTGCGATGTTCATACCCTGAGCGGCTTCTGGAAAAGCACACCCCATGATCACTTCACCAATACGTTCCGGAGGCACAGTTGAGCGAGCTACCGCTTCTGAAATCACCGCAGCAGCCATATCATCGGGGCGCGTGTATCTTAATGTGCCTTTTTTTGCTTTCCCCACCGCAGTTCGACAGGCAGAAACGATAAAAACATCATCCATGGAGGCTCCCTTTCGTTTTTCTTTGAGACAGACTAGTTTCTTAAGGGTTTACCGGTTTTTAACATGTGTTGAATTCTGGCGACCGTTTTTTCTGTTCCGCATAGAGAACAGAACGCTTCTCGTTCTAGATCCAAAACATCCTGCTCCGACATCAGCGATCCCTCGGGTCGCTCACCACCAGTGAGTACACGGGCTAGATGCTCTGCAATCAGGACGTCGTGTTCCGAGGCGTAACCACCTAATCTGAATTGGTAAACGGCAGATCGAAATGCCGCGGCGGCAGATTCTCCCAGCGCTCTTAGTACCGCCGGGCGCGGTGGAACGTACTCGGCGATGACCATTCCCAGGCAGACTTGTTTTGCTTTGTAGACTTGTTGGTCGAAGTTTAGACATAACACATCATTTTCTGTTAAATATCCCAAATCGATCAGTTCCACACCACTTGTGCTGACTTTGGCCATTGCTATCGTTTCAAAAGCACGCCTCACGTATGGGAAAGGGTCCACATCCGGAACGCTATCAGGTGCAAACATTAAAGCGCGGCGTAGCATTTCCTTCGTTCCCCCTGCTCCGGGGATAACGCCCACGCCTACCTCGACCAATCCTCCATACGTCTCTGCCGCAAAAACCGCACGGGCGGCATGCTGGGTGATTTCGATTCCGCCCCCAAATGTGTAATGGTGGGGCGCTGCAACGACCGGACCGCGGCAAAATCGCAGAGCCATATTGGTATCTTGAAAATCCTGGACGGCCTGTTCGAGTTTCTTCCAGTTCTTCTCCATAATTTCGCCCAAAATCCAATTCAGATTGGCACCGGCGGAGAAATGATCACCCTGATTTGCTATTACCAAACCGTCATATTTCTCCTCATTGATCCAATCCGTGGCTTCCTTTAATAAAGCCAAAACATCCTTATCAACCGTATTCATCTTACTATGAAACTCGGCACAAAGGATTCGGTCACCGAGATCGATCAAGCTACAGGACGAGTTCTCCTTAACAACTTTTTCCGCTCTTTTTTGAGACTCCAACTGAAGTATTTTGGGATTTTTGGGGACCTGCGCATACGTCTTTTGACGCATATCAAAAAAAAGGCTTTTGGTTTTCTCTCTTTTGTAAAACGAATCACAACCTGAAGAGAGGACTTCTTGTGCAATGGGCGGTGGTTCTATACCATCTTTTTCCATTCGTTCACAGACACGGCGAACTCCTAGTATATCCCAAGTCTCAAAAAGGCCATGAGACCAAGAAAACCCCCATTTGACTGCGTTATCCACGTTGACGATATCGTCTGCAATTTCAGGAATTCTTCTTCCTGCATAGTCGGCCGTACGAGAAAAAACATCCCAGAGGAATCGGGAGCCTTCATCATCGCCGAAATATAATGCCTGAAGCCTTTCTTCTAACGTCTTCGCTTCTTTGGCTTTTGTCATGCAGGGGAAATCCTTCTTTCTTTGGGGAACATAGTTCATCGTATTGATGTCTAATGAAAGAATAATAGACTTACCCTGCGAATCACGTTCACCGGATTTGCGATAGAAACCCGCGCCAGTCTTTTCACCAAAAAGTTTTTGGTCGAGCATTTGTTTCATCCAACTTGTTGGAACAAAAAGCTCCCGTCTTTCATCATTCAGACAGTTTTGATAGACATTCCCCATTACGGAGACGAATGTATCAATGCCCACTAAGTCCAGCGTACGAAAAGTGGCAGAGGAAGCGTGTCCAATAAGAGGACCCGTGAGGGCATCGACGTCCTCAACGGTTAATCCATAGTTTGTAAACGTTCTGATTATGTACTGGCAGTAAAATGTGAGGATACGGTTCGCGATAAAATTGGGTGTGTCCTTGGCAAAAACCACGCCTTTACCCAAAGCATTTTCTAAAAAAGCAGACATAGCAGCCATGATCTCTGGTGAGGTTCCAGGCCCAGGAATGAGTTCGACAAGCTTCATGTAACGCGGGGGGTTGAAAAAGTGGGTTCCTAGAAAGTGCTGACGCAATTCCGGGGAACTCTTCTCACAAATCTGCCAAAGGGGCACACCGCTGGTGTTCGTACTTACAACGGAATGTGGACTGCGATAACGATCGACTTTTTGAAGTATGCTCTGTTTGACTGCGAGGTCTTCTTTTACCGCTTCAATTATCCAGTCGCACTCGGCAATCTTTTCGAAATCATCCTCAAAGTTGCCTATTTCGATGAGGTCTGTGTTAGATTTCTTAAATAATGGAGAGGGCTTTGCCTTTAGAAGGGCTGCCTTATTCTTTGCCACGAGTGCGTTGCGTGCGACTGCATTTTCTTTAGCCGCAGCCGTTGCCTCAGAAGGCACCATATCGAGCATCAGACTAGGAATGCCACAGTTCGCAAGATGCGCGGCGATACCGCTTCCCATTATCCCTGAACCCAAAACTGCAACTTTTTGAATCTTTATCATAAAACCAATCCTTTTTTCTGAATATTACTTGTTAAAGAAATTGAACGTACGCCTACGCTCATGAAACAAATCTATCCTACTTATATCCTTGTCAACGGTCAATCTTTTGAAAAGTCGCGAATAAGTTTGCATAACAGCTTATCAACCCTCTATTCTGCTAGTGCGTTTTTGACCACCAGAAAAAGAAGGTCACCCAAGAATTATGAACATTTCATCACGTTGCGAATATGCCTGCCGCGCCATGGTGGAACTGGCATGTTTCGAAAAAACGGGCGAGCCTCTGACTGCCCAACAAATAGCCGAGCGCCGCAACATTCCCGAAAAATATCTCGTCCATATTTTGTTGCAGTTAAAAAGAGCGGGGTTGGTTCGCAGCGTGCGCGGAGCCCAAGGAGGTTACACACTAGCAGCGTCGGCATCACAGATTTCATTAAAGGACATCGTCACAGCCATTGACGGTCCCATTCTCAATCCCCTACCTGCCGAAGATTCCACGGAACCAGATATGACGCTTATTTGGAATGAATTGTCACGGGACATAGAAAACTTGCTCTCCAGTTATACGCTGAGTTTGATACTCGAAAGAACTTCGCGTTTCCCAATGTACCACATTTAGTCTCACGGCCACGTTCAAGAAATGGTTTGACTTTTTCTTCGGGCAGTATTACAATTTTTCCAAACGTATTACTGCAGAAAGAAAGGAGATTCTTGCTATGCGCCGTGGGTTTACGCTCATCGAACTTCTTGTCGTGATAGCGATTATCGCTATTCTTGCCGCCATCTTACTTCCAGCCTTAGTGCGGGCTAGAGAAGCAGCTCGCCGCGCGAGTTGTCAAAACAATTTAAAACAGTTTGGGCTGATTTACGCCATGTACTCGGGCGAAAATCGTGGGAATTACCCTCCACTAGCCCCATTTGCGAACCCCGGAGGGGTACCGGTATTTGCCGCAGCAGACCCCAATGCGATTTATCCCGAATATCTTACGGACCTTGCGGTTGCGCATTGCCCTTCTGACACGGATGCTGATGGCTCCGGGGCGATGGTTGCTGACAGATTGCCCAACGGGACCATCGAGGAACACATCGCCGCTGCCACGACCGCTCAAGACAGACTTTCGATGCGTTATTTTCTTGCTGCGGCTATTGGACGTTCGTACTGGTACCACGGCTTTGCTTTGACGAACGTGTCTGAATTTTACGGAGTTTGGAATGGTACCGGCACGCAACCTGTCTTGAACAATATAGCCCCGGGGACCATTGTGGGCGTGAACCCTGTGACGATGGCAGTAAATATAAAGAATTGGGATAACGACATTACATTGTCCACCAAGCTGCCATGGACGGCGATTCTCGGAACGGGATTTGCCGGTACAAACCGAGTGATGCGATTACGCGAGGGCATTGAGCGCTTCGCTATCACAGACATTAACAATCCCGCTGCAACTGCAAAGGGACAAAGCAACATTGTCGTCATGTTCGACGTATACGGGAGTTTTGCCGACACAATGACGGCGGGTGGAATTGTGTTTAACCATCTCCCGGGTGGCTGCAACGTTCTCTTTATGGACGGCCATGTGGAATTTATCAAGTACCCAACCCGATTCCCCATCATAGACGACAAGGCCCATAATTACGGAATCCCTCGTCAAGTAGGGCACTACGGTCTTGGTTGATCTTTGATAATCTTGTCGCCGTGTTCCGGCTTTTTGATATGCTAAGTCCTTGACTATAAAGTAAATTTTCTGGTCAAGGAGCGTCTACCATGAGTCAGCTGGTGCGCATCAGTTTTACGATTGAAGAGGGCCTTTTGAAACGGTTTCTAAGCCTTAAACGTAATAAGGGCTACCAAAATCGATCTGAGTTCATACGAGACTTAATCCGCCAACATCTCGTAGAGGAGGAGTGGAAACAAGACGAAGAGGCCGTCGGCACGATTACCCTTTTGTACAACCATGAGGCTCGACGACTTTCGGAAAAGTTAACTTCCTTGCAACACCACCACCATAAGCTAGTGCTCGCCACAACCCATGTTCACCTCGACCCGCGCCTTTGCGCCGAAATGATCATGGTAAAGGGAAAGCCTAGTCACATTGAAGAGATGGCTGATACATTACGTCAGCAAAAAGGTGTTCTACACGCGACAGTATCCATGAGTTCAACGGGCAAAAAGTTACTATGATATGTGCCTCTTTCGAGGAGACAGTTACATGACAAAAATCCGTACGATGTTACGTGGGGGTATATTTGTTTTTCTTTCGTTTTTGCCCTCTACATTCGCGGCACCTTCTGATGGCAGTCTCTCTCGACTTGTTGTAGGCACTTCTTGGATTAGGACGGTGGTTGAAGATCTGACCGATCATGCAGTGAAGCCGACCTTGTTAATACCTGCCCCCATGTGTCCAGGACATACCGACTTGAAACCCAGTGACCTCGAAAAGCTGGAGAAATGCTCTGCTCTCTTGATTCATGTTTGGCAACGCGATCTACCCAACGTAGCGCCTTTGCTTTCCGCGGGAGTTGTTTCTGCTGAACGTGTACGGCTTATTGAGATTCAGGGAAACTGGATAATACCCGAGGTTCAGACGTCTGCGCTAAAAGAGATTGCGAAGATTTTGTCCGAACTTGATCCCCAAAACGCGCAGAAGTACTCAGCGCGCGCGGCGCAGCGAAGTGAGGAAATTATTGCTTATGCTCAGAAGCTGAAGACGCAACTGCTCAAGTACCCTCTAAGTCAAGATTATGTTGTGTGCCAGACCATGCAGGAGCCCTTTGTGAAATGGTTAGGATTTCCTGTTGTCGTGACGTTCGAACGTGCGGAGGATCGCAGTGCTGCTTCGGTTGCCAAGGTGGTGGAAGCTGCGAGAAAATCGAAAGTCCGAGCGGTAATAGACAACCTTCAAAGCGGCGACCCTCAGACCGGAGAGATGTTGTCTCGCATGCTGGACGTGCCTTTAGTGGTGCTTACTAATTTTCCCGAGGGATTGGAAGGCACCGAAACCTGGGAGAAAATGATCACTCACAATCTCAACTTGATCTTAAAAGCACTTGGATATTCTAATGACCTGCGCCAGTGATCCTTGCATAGAGCTACATAATGTGACCGTCGTTCGTGGCCACAGGGTCGTGTTAAACCATGTCAATTTGCGCGCACGCTGCGGGGAATTTATTGTCATTATAGGGGCCAATGGTGC